>Ga0310320_10063_pt1 | contig 10039 bp, 9 predicted proteins | sample LakEriER3TotalD5_FD_195534 | JGI IMG/M metagenome (GOLD analysis project Ga0310320, IMG submission 195534) | Enriched freshwater cyanobacterial communities from Lake Erie, Ohio, United States - ER36.Total.D5 (v2) (version 2) | ecosystem: Environmental > Aquatic > Freshwater > Lake | place: USA... | reverse complement strand
AGGTAAACCTTAAAGAACTCACAAAGAAGCACGGTCAAAATTGAGAAATTGAATCCGGGCTAATTATGGGTTTTGCGAACAAGCGCTCCGTCAAGCGCTCAGTTTCTGTTGTGTTAAGGCTCGCTGTGGGGCTCACCGCGGTTGTTACGCCACTTGCGGCCTTCAGCGAATCAGTGAGAATCAGCGGCTCCAGCACCGTGGCGCCAATAACAGAATTAGCAATTAAGGAATTTCGAGTTACCAGAGCAGGTAAAAAGGCTAAGTTTGAGCCAGTAGTAATAAATGGAACTGGGGCAGGCTTTAGAGATTTTTGCAGTGGTAAAACCAGTATAAGTAATGCATCACGCCCAATAAATAGCAAAGAGCTAAAAGCCTGTGCAGCGGCAAAGATTAGTTTTTATGAGTTGCCCATTGGGTTTGATGCACTAACGGTTGTTGTGAATTCGGCAAATACCTGGGCTAAAGACATCTCTTTAATTGAATTAAAAAGATTATGGTCTCGCGATGCTGAAGGTAAAGTAGAGCGCTGGAATCAAGTAAATTTAGATTGGCCTGCAAAACCTATAAATCTTTTTGGACCCGGCAAGGATTCCGGAACATTTGAATATTTTAATAAGGCAATAACTGGCGATTCGGAAAATTCAAGATCTGATTATGGCAGCAGTGAAAATGATAATATAATCGCAAAAAATATTATTGCAGATCCAAACGCCATGGGTTATTTCGGCTTTTCTTACTTCAAAGCAAATCAATCTAAATTGCGCGCGCTTGCAATTGAAGGTCCTAAGGGTAATGTGATTCCATCGCTGAAGAATGTTCAGAATGAATCATATCAACCACTTTCAAGGCCAATGTTCATTTATGTAAACAGTAGGCAACTTAGTTCGAATTCTGATTTGAGAAACTTTATTAACTTTTTCATGAATAATGCAGATAGCTTGGTAAATAAAGAGGGATCAATTCCTCTTTCGAAGGCGCAGTATTTAATTGTTGAAAATAAATTACTACGTAATGTGCTCGGCAGCTCCTTTGCCGGAGATATTCCCGTTGGAACAAGGCTTAGTGAATTGTTGAATAGAAGTATAGATGGAATCAAAAGACCTGAATTTCGAAATTAATTTTAAAGTTGGGTTAGTTGGCACAAAAAAGCCTCCCGTAAGGGAGGCTTTTAAGATCTTTTAGCTTAACTATTAGCCGAAACGGCCGCTCACATATTCTTGGGTGGATTGTTGCTTGGGATTGTTGAATATATTAGCAGTTTCATCAAATTCAACCAGATAACCCACTTTGCCACTGCCTCCTTCAACTGCAACAGCATTATAGAAAGCAGTCATGTCTGATACACGAACGGCTTGCTGCATGTTATGTGTAACAATCACGATTGTAAATTCTTTTTTTAATTCGTGCATTGTTTCTTCCACTTTCAATGTGGAGATTGGATCAAGGGCTGAGCAGGGTTCATCCATCAAAATAACATCTGGCTGGGTTGCAATTGTGCGAGCGATGCAAAGGCGCTGCTGCTGGCCACCAGATAGGGAATAACCACTCTCTTGAAGCTTATCTTTGCATTCATCCCATACAGCTGCTCGGCGCAGGGAGCGTTCAACCAATTCGTCCATATCCCCTGTGTAGCCGTTAATTCGGGCGCCGAAAGCTATGTTTTCATAAATACTTTTGGGAAATGGGTTTGGCCTTTGGAAAACCATTCCAATACGCCTACGCACCTCAACTGGATCAACTTTGGGCTCATATAAATCCTGGCCTTCATAGATAATTCTTCCCTTCAAGCTGAAGCTAGGAATTAAGTCGTTCATTCGATTGAAACAGCGCAGCACTGTGCTTTTGCCGCAGCCGGATGGACCAATAAAGGCTGTTACCTTACCCCTGGGCACTTCAAGAAAAACACTCTTTACTGCTTCAAATGATCCATAACTAATCGTTACGTTATCGCAGGTAATTGCAACCTGGTCATCTGGTACGTCGGTGATGTGAGTGGAGAATGACATTTGAGTGGGAAATAGTGATTTTTTTTAAAGTTTGACAGTGGCTTGTTAACGCTGGGCAAAGCCAGAGATCCAACGAGCAAATATATTCATTCCCAAAATCATTACCACCAAAACAAATGAAGCAGCCCAGGCCAGAGTGATCTGAGCTTCATAGGGCATAATTGCAAAGTTAAATATCAATACAGACATTGTTGCTAAGGGTTTAAAGATCCCTTCTGGCCAAAAAGGCGAAAACAGAGCAGTGAAAATCAATGGAGCTGTTTCACCTGCTGATCTTGCAATTGCAAGAACCACCCCTGTGGCTATTGGTGCCACTGCTGCCGGCAAAACAACTTTCATAGTAGTTACAAAAGTTGAAGCACCTACACCTAAAGCACCCCAACGCAACTCTTGGGGTACAAGTTTCAATCCCTCATCTGTAGTTTTGATAATAGTTGGTAACATCAATACAGCTAAGGCTAGCCCGCCGGCTACTGCTGAATAACTATTACCAAAAATTACTCTTGTGGAAACAACTAATCCGTATATAAATACACCAGCAATAATTGAAGGAACACCCGCCAATACATTTGTGCCAAATCTTACAAATTCCGCAAATTTATTTCCTTGGGAGAATTCTGCAAGGTAGATACCACCTCCAACACCCACAGGAACAGCAAAAACACATGATATAAGCGTAACAACAAGGGTGCCAATTAAAGCATTACCAATGCCACCTCCATCTAAACCTGGCGGAGGAGGCAATTCAAAAAATATTGAGGGAGATAAAACCGAAATTCCTTTGATAAGCACATAAGCAATCACAAATATCAGCGGTAGAACTGCAATTGTGGCAAAGGTGGCGGCCAAGGCAGTCATGGCGCCATTTGCACGATTACGAAGTAATCCAGGCTTTCGGTGCAGGGATGTGGTGCTGAAATTTGGGGAAGAGAAAGTCATGATTTTATTTGGTTAGTAGATTTAAATCAATCATATTTAAGACTAAGACGCTTAACGATCCATTGCGCCAAAACATTCACAATGAATGTAATAATCATCAGCACCAAAGCGGCATACATCAAGGCAGATACTTGAACACCATCTGCTTCACCAAACTGATTTGCTAGTAGAGCTGCAATTGTGTTGCCTGGGGCAAACCAGGAAAGGTTAAATGAGGTTGAATTACCAATGATCATTGTTACTGCCATTGTTTCACCCATAGCTCTACCAAGGGCGAGCATTATGCCGCCGATTATTCCAGAAACGGCTGCTGGCAAAATAACTTGAAAAATAGATGTCCAGCGAGTTGCTCCAATTCCGTAAGCAGCTTGGCGCAGATCAGGTGGTACTTGATTTAAGCAATCCCTGGAAATAGCGGTGATGATCGGTAAAAGCATCACTACTAAAATCAAAACGGCGGGCATAAATCCCGGGCCGTTAGCCGGTGTACTAAAAAATGGAATGAAGCCAAGTTTATCGTGTATGAGATTTAAAACTGGCCTAATTGTGGGCTCTAAAACAAAAATTGCCCACAATCCCAAAACAACGGATGGAATTGCAGCAAGCAATTCAACCATATTTGAAATGATAGTTCTATATTTTTGATGAATAAAATTTTCAGTTAAAAATATTGCTGTACCAACCCCTAAAGGAACTGCAAGTAGCAAAGCGAGCACTGAAGTTAATATCGTTCCATAAATTGCAGTGAATGCTCCAAATTTTTCTTCAACTGGATTCCAAGTGGTGCTAGTAATAAAATTAAAGCCAAACAATTGAATTGCTTCGCGGGCTTCCCAAAAAACAACTAGAAAAATGGCTAATAGAACAATCCCTACTAGAGCGGCGAGTGCAGTAACCAGAGAACGAAAGCCGTTGTCAACTAACTTGTCGCTTGCTGGTCTGTGGCGAAGCGTGTAGAGCAGGTCTCTGCGGGTTGCTTCCATAAATCAAAATAATGAATTTTTAATATGATGCAAATTGCTTAACTGCAAGTTAAGCAATTTGCAAAGCTGATAAAACATAAAAAAGGGGCGGCAAGCCGCCCCAAAACAAACAAACTAAACTAGATCACTTACCGATCTGCTTAACTGCCGCTTTGGCTTTTGCCAAAATACCGCCTTCAAGGGGCACATAACCCAGGTCGTCTGCAAGTTTTTGGGCCACAGGGCTCAATGCATAATTAAGCGCTTTTTTAATGTCGTCTGCTTTTTCGCCGTTACCTGATTTATATGCAAGGATCCAAGTGAGAGTAACAATTGGATAGCTCTTAACGCCTGCTGGATTTGGATCTTCCCCGGCGTTCATCGCATCAAGGGTAATATTGTCTAAACCGGCAGCACCAGAAACAGCTGTTGGTTTTACAAACTTACCAGCTTTATTTTGTACGGCGGCAGCTTTAATAACTCCGTTTACATAAGATTGATTTAAGTAACCAATTGAACCTGGGGTTTGCTGGATAACTCCAGAAACTCCTTCATTACCCTTGCCGCCAATACCAACTGGCCACTGAACACTTTTGCCTTCGCCAACCTTGCTCTTCCACTCAGGTGAAAAGGTTGAAAGACTATTGGTAAAAGCAAAAGTAGTTCCTGAACCGTCTGAACGGTGGGCTACAGAAATAGGGCCTGGAGCACATTTCAGTTGCTTCCAATCATTGATATTGCCAAGAAAAACATCAACAACTTGCTTCTGGGTGAGCTTCAGTTCACAACCAGGCTTGTTGTAGGCAACGGCAATGGAGCCACCAACCATAGGAATTTGAACTACACCGCGATCAACCTTGGCAGCCTCTGCAGCCTTAATTGGCTCATCTGTTGCACCAAAATCAACTGTTCCAGCAACAAACTGACGAACGCCCGCGCCCGAACCGACGCTTTGATAATTAACTTGCCCACCACCCTTTGTTTTTGCGAAATCGGCAAACCAGCGTTGATAAATCGGAGCTGGGAAGGTAGCGCCCGCACCACTGATAGTGGTTTGAGCAATTAGAGGCAAGAGAGAGACAGTGCTAAGGGCCGCAATGGCACTAAGAGCAATGGATTTCCTGGCGACGGGCATGGGAGCCAAAATTTGTTCTCTTAATTAATAAGTGCAATTTCTTAAGACTGGATTATGCCCTTAGGGGCTGACTCAAATGCAATCGCCCGTTAGCGTGAAAACATTCGCTCAGGTCCATGGGGAGGATCGTTGGTATAGACCTCGGCACCACCAATTCGGTGCTCTCGGTATTGGAGGGAGGTCGACCTGTTGTTGTTGCAAATGCGGAAGGGATGAGAACCACTCCTTCTGTGGTGGGCTTCAACCGTGAAAAGGAGCTGCTGGTGGGACAAGCGGCTCGTCGCCAATTGGTGCTGAATCCGCGCAACAGTTTCAGCAATTTGAAGCGCTTAATTGGGCGTTTGTGGGATGAATTAGACGATGCCAGCCAAGCTGTTGCTTACACCGTAAGAGCAAACGATCAAGGGCAAGTGCGGGTGGTTTGCCCGGGTATGGAGCGGGAATTTGCCCCTGAAGAATTGGTGGCTTGTTTGCTGCGCAAACTCGTAGACGATGCCAGCAGCTATCTGGGGGAAGCGGTTGAAGCAGCCGTTATCACAGTGCCTGCATATTTCGATGATGCCCAACGCCAGGCCACAAGAGATGCCGGTCGATTGGCGGGATTAAACGTTGAGCGGATTTTGAACGAACCCACCGCAGCGGCCCTTGCCTACGGTTTTGATCGCAGCCGTTCCCAAACGGTTTTGGTATTTGATCTTGGCGGCGGCACATTTGATGTGTCTGTATTGCGGATTGCAAACGGTGTGTTTGATGTGAAATCAACGAGTGGCGACACTCAATTGGGTGGTAATGACTTTGATCAACGCATTGTTGATTGGTTAGCTGATGCTTTCTACAAAACCAACCAGATTGATTTACGGCGTGATCGCCAAGCTCTTCAGCGCCTTTTAGAGGTGTCTGAAAAAGCCAAACAAGAACTTTCAGGTACTCAGCAAACCCAGATTTCCCTTCCTTTTATTGCTACAGCCGCCGATGGCCCTTTGCATTTAGAAATTAATTTAGATAGACCAACCTTTGAGTCGCTTTGCAGCGACCTGCTCGATCGCTTGTTGAAGCCTGTGCAAGAAGCGCTGCAAGATGCAGGATTAGCACCTGAAGATATCAACGAAGTTGTGCTTGTAGGTGGAGGTAGCCGGATGCCGATGGTGCAACAACTAGTGCGTACTTTGATTCCAAAAGAGCCGAGTCAGAATGTGAATCCAGATGAGGTGGTGGCGATTGGCGCTGCTGTGCAGGCCGGAATCCTCACAGGTGAACTACGAGATTTGATGCTCAACGATGTAACTCCGCTTTCGGTGGGTCTTGAAACCATCGGAGGCGTAATGAAGGTGATTATCCCCAGAAATACCCCTATTCCGGTTAGGCGTTCTGATGTTTTTAGCACTTCAGAAATAAATCAATCCTCCGTTGATATTCATGTTTTGCAGGGGGAGCGCCAAATGGGAAGTGATAACAAATCACTCGGACGTTTTCGTCTTGCCGGCATACCCCCAGCCCCAAGGGGAGTGCCCCAGGTGCAGGTTGCATTCGATGTTGATGCCAATGGAATCCTGCAGGTGTCCGCCACCGATCGCACCACCGGCAGGCGTCAAAGCGTCACGGTGCAGGGCAGCTCAAACCTCAGCCAACAAGAAATTGATCTACTTCTTGCCGAAGCGGCCAGTAAGGCTATTGATGATCGCCGCCGCCGTTTGGAAGTGGATCGGCGTAATCGCGCTGAAACCCTGATCGCCCAAGCGGAACGTCGTTTACGCGATGCTGCCCTTGAACTTGGCCCCTACGGAGCTGAGCGGCAACAACGCAGCGTTGAGGGTGCTTTGCGCGACCTAAGGGAGGGTGTTGATCAGCTCGATGAGCGTGAGTTGGATCTATTGATGAGTTCCTTGGAAGAGGCTTTATACGGCCTCAATCGGCGCCTTAGCTCTGAACGTCGAGAGGCGGAACCTGCTGGGCCGTTCCAAGGCATTCGCAGCACTTTGGGTTCTCTTAAAGATGAATTATTTGCAGACGACGATTGGGATGATTGGGATCGAGGTGGCAAGCGCCCTGATGATCCCTGGGGGCGCTATTGAGTCCGGTGATGATTGCGCCAAACCCCCAAGACCACTGGGCTGCCTTGGGTTTAGAGCCCGGCGCTAATCAGCAGGCGTTAAAGCAGGCTTTTCGCCGCTTAGCCCGCCGTTGGCACCCTGATCTAAATGCAAACGACCCAATTGCGGAGGAACGTTTTAAACGCATAAACGAGGCCTACGCGGTACTGAGCGACCCCCGCCGCCGTCAGGCCTGGGAAACGTCTGAACCCAGCGAAGAAGAGGATCGGTTTGCCGCTGGATTTCCAGATTTTGATGAGTACTTAGCGGCATTATTTGGTAAAAGATATGAACCGGAGCCAGCTGCTTGGCCCGCCACAACCCCGCCACCTCCCCCTGCCCCCGTGCAGTTTCAGGGTGATTTCGAGAGCATCGTCAAACTTTCGCCTGATCAGGCCCTAGAGGGCAGCACAGTGCAGGTTTCATTACCTGATGGCCTAACGCTTGAGGTGCAAACCCCCCCTGAAGCGGGTGATGGTTGGCGTTTAAGGCTGGAAGGGGTTGCTCCAGGTGGCGGCGATCATTTTTTGTTGTTGCAGGTTCGCACTGCCGATGATCTCCGAATTGATGGTTTGAGGGTGCTTTATCGCTTAAATCTGCCGGCACCTCAAGGTGCTTTAGGTGCGCAGGCGGTGGTTCCCACCCTTGCGGGGCCAGTGCGGCTGAGGGTGCCACCTGGCACTTCCAGTGGGCAACTGCTGCGTTTGCGGGGCCGTGGCCTAGAGCGCCACGGCCGTAGTGGCGATCAGATCGTGGAGGTGAGGTTGGTGGTGCCTGAAACTTGTAGTGATGCAGAAGTTGCTTTATATCGGCGCTTGGCGGAATTGCTGGAAGAATGACTGCTCTGCATGGGGGATAGGTGAGCGAACGAGTTCATGTGCTGCTGTTTGATTCCGGCAGCGATGCAGAAGGGATCCATTCCCTCGAATTGAATGGCCGCACTGTTGTGTTGCTGTTTGCCAATCAAGACGATGCTGAACGCTATGCAGGCCTGCTGGAAGCCCAGGATTTCCCTTGCGCCAGCGTTGAGACGCTTCTACGGGAAGAGGTGGAAATGTTTTGCAGCCAGGCCGGATATGAAGCCCGCTTCGTGCCATCAGGTTTTATGCCGCAATCTGCTGAAGATCGCTTGCTGTTAGCTCCACCTGAGCAAAATCTATCCACCACCAGCTGGAAAGAGCAGCTCCAAACAACATCAGAAGAGGCGGATCTTGAGGCGTTTCGCCGCTCTTTGGAGGGCTTGTTGTGAATGTTGATCGCGGTTATTTGTTAACGGAACAGGTGAATAGGGCTAGTGAAAATCTTGATCAACTGAGCTCGCTGCAGTTGGCAATACTATTTGCGAACGAAGATAAATTGCCGCAACAGGCGGTTGAAGCGGCGGTGCCAGAGCTTGCTGCAGCAATTGAGGCAATCAGTGCACGCCTAGCAAATGGGGGGCGTCTTTTTTACTTAGGGGCAGGCACATCAGGTCGTTTGGGGGTTTTGGATGCTGCTGAGTGTCCGCCAACTTTTTGTAGTGATCCAGAAATGGTTCAGGGGCTCTTAGCTGGTGGTGCCCCGGCGTTACTGCGCAGTTCCGAAGGTTTGGAGGATTTGTTTGATGCGGGGATAGCAGATTTACAAAAATCAGATTTCAGTGCGAATGATGCCTTGGTGGGTATTGCTGCTGGGGGCACCACTCCATATGTGCATGGGGGCTTGAGTTATGCCATGGAGCTTGATGCTCTAGCGGTGGCGTTGGCTTGCGTTCCCAGCAGCCAGGTGGCAATGCCTTGTCATATCGATATCCGTTTGCTCACCGGCCCTGAATTACTAACTGGTTCCACACGGCTTAAGGCGGGTACCGCCACCAAAATGGCCCTCAATATCATCTCAACCGGCGTGATGGTGCGCCTTGGCAAGGTTTATGGCAACAGCATGGTGGATGTAGCTGTTACCAACACCAAGCTGGAGGATCGCGCCCTGCGTATCCTTTCAAGCCTTGCGGGGCTAAACCGCGAGCAAGGTTTGTTGTTGTTAAAGCAGGGAGGTGGATCGGTAAAGGTTGCTCTTTTGATGAGTGCAGCCCAGTTGCCAGCAACTTCAGCAATAGAACTACTAGAAAAAGCCCAGGGCAATTTAAGGCTTGCTTTAGAGCTGAATGGTTTTCAGTTGCAAGGCCCCCAGTAGTTACTTGTGAATAGATCAAGTCGTTGGCGAGTTTCAGCCGGCACATGATCCTTGTTTGTCATTAGGGCAAAGGCCAAGGCGCTGTGGGCTTCGCTGCTTGGCCGCTCCTGATCTACGAGTGCCGCTGCAGCCCGCACCACCTTTTGGGCAAGGCTGGCATTTGCCTTCAAATTGGCGATCACCATCTCAACCGTTACTGAGTCATGGTTTGGATGCCAGCAGTCGTAATCAGTAACCATTGCAAGGGTGGTGTAAGCAATCTCAGCTTCTCGAGCTAATCGTGCTTCTGTGTGATTCGTCATTCCGATCACATCACAGCCCAATGAGCGATAAAAATTGGATTCGGCTTTAGTTGAAAAGGCCGGACCTTCCATGCAGAGATAGGTGCCACCTTTGTGTAATTTTCGATCTGCTGGTAACACCTCTTCGATGGCCTGGCAGAGCAGCTTTGACAACTCCGCACAAAAGGGTTCCGCCAGTGATACGTGGGCTACAGCTCCTGCGCCAAAAAAACTGCAGGGTCGTTGATGGGTGCGATCTAGAAATTGATCCGGCACCACAAAATCCAGAGGTTTCACTGCCTCCTGCAATGAGCCCACAGCGGAACAGGAAAGTATCCAGCGCACTCCTAAAGAACGCATTGCCCAGATATTGGCTCGGTAGGGAACTTCCGTTGGCAGAAAACTGTGGTGGCGGCCATGGCGAGCCAGAAAAACCACAGGTGCGGCTCCCAGG
>Ga0310320_10061_pt1 | contig 10101 bp, 10 predicted proteins | sample LakEriER3TotalD5_FD_195534 | JGI IMG/M metagenome (GOLD analysis project Ga0310320, IMG submission 195534) | Enriched freshwater cyanobacterial communities from Lake Erie, Ohio, United States - ER36.Total.D5 (v2) (version 2) | ecosystem: Environmental > Aquatic > Freshwater > Lake | place: USA... | reverse complement strand
GCATTTTCGTCTCCTGAATCAGCTGCGCAGTGAACTTAAAGCTCATCCGATTCAAAGAGAAACGAAGCAAGCCGCAGATGTATTCAGCACTGCGCCAACAAACATCCGAGAAACACGATCACGCGATGTTCAAGTCCCAACGTATGCAGGAGGCAGAAGCAGACGCTCAACCAGCACAGATAATTTTTCAAATAAAGAATATTCTAAAGATCAGAACTCATCTTCTAGCTTTCGCGACAGACTTAATGCCATCGAAATGAGGTAAGAAGCTAATTTTAAATCAAAATGGCTCGAGGGAGACTTGAACTCCCGACCCCGGGGTTATGAATCCCGTGCTCTAACCAGCTGAGCTACCGAGCCCTGGTATCAAGAGAGCATAGTGGATGGTAAGACCTTACCTTTGCGGAAGATACGCAACAGGGTTAACAGCGCCAGATCTGGCAGGAATAATCTCAAAATGAAGGTGCGGGCCAGTGCTGCGTCCAGTGCTACCCATCAAAGCTATAGGGGTTCCTTGAGCAATATTCATGCCCTTGCTTACTAATAATCTGCTGTTGTGGGCGTAGCGCGTAAGGGAACCATCATTATGGGAAACCTCAACTAGGTAGCCGTAGCCGCCATCATTCCATCCAGAACTTACTACCACACCATCAGCTACCGAATGAATTGGTGTTCCAACACTATTTGCTATGTCTATTCCCCTATGCATGCGGCCCCAACGCCAGCCGTAGCCAGAGGTTAATGCGCCGGCTGCCGGCCACACGTAACCAGTAAAAGATCTTTGGCTAGGTTGATTCCCGAAATCAGGAAGACTAGGCCAACTAAGACCACCACTGGAGCCAGGTGTGATTGCAAGGGTATTACGAGCACGCAAAGGTTGAAATAATCTAACTGGGGTATCAACAGCTAAACGAGTAATTGGGTTAAGCCCAGGGTTTAATCGTGTGAGTTCCTTTAAAGGGACTTCGTATCTACTTGCAATTTTAGCTAAATTGTCACCAACTTTTGCAAAAATAGAGCGATTAGGCTGGGTTCGTCGAACTTCTGTATCATCTAAGGCAACAACAAACCGTATATTATTGAGTAATTTTGCAGGAATAGCAACCCACTCATTATTTAAAAACTTACGATTAACATCGCAATCATTTAAATCTGCGAGATAATCAGAAGGAATATCTAACTGAAGTGAAAGCTGTTCAAGGGTAATGTCTAAACGAGTCTTCAAGTAAACGCTTGTAGATTCAGCGCTCGCTATAAGAACTTGCTTATTAAATTGGCGACTTGAATCAATATTAAGGGGAAGATTCGATTTTGAATAAGACTGAGAATCAAGATTAGAGCGACCTGGAAGACCTGCTAATACCACTAATCCTGCAGGAAAACAGATAGTGACGCAAGCAAGTAAAGCAGAAGGCTTCATGCAATAAAATCAAAGAATAAGCCGTTGGAGAAGCCAACTCCCAACAACTTCCAAACAATACACTACATACCAGGGGAAATCAAGTGCCCTAAGTTACAGAATTGGCAATTAGTTCAAGGATCACTGTGCTGCAGGGGTTTTTTGATCTGTCTAAGCGCTTCAAAAAGCACCACTGCAACAGCAACCGACAAATTCAAGCTTCTCACGTTTTCGCAAGCTAGCGGCACCTTCAAGAGATGGTCACATGCACTGCGGGGCAGGGGGGGGAGGCCACTAGTTTCGCGGCCAAATAGCAACCAATCTGAGTCTAAAAAGGGAAAATCAAGATAAGAATCACTGGCATGTCTGCTTAGGCCAATTAATCTGCCGCCTTGCAACTGCTGCTGCTCATGAAACTCAGACCAATTGCTATGGCGCCGGAGCTGAACAAAGGGCCAATAATCGAGTCCGGCCCTTTTGAGTGTGCGATCACTAATCTCAAAGCCAAGGGGCTCAACTAGATGCAGTTCTGTTTCCGTAGCAGCGCAGGTGCGAGCTACGTTGCCTGTATTTGGAGGTATCTCGGGTTCAAACAGCACAACCCTTGGCATCACAATGAAATTCCCTGCACACTTGATGCAAGCTTATGAAGGGGTAGGGCTTGGCCCATGCAAACAAGCCAACGTTCGTGGCAAACACCAGCGCAGGCTCTGGTTAGAGCCCCCAAACGATCCCGAAAAATGCCGCCCACAGCAGTAGGGGGCACCACCCCCCAGCCAACCTCCTCGCTAACTAAAAACACCGGCGTAGGTCGGCAAATCAAATTTTTAAGCAGTGCTTGCTGCATTAGCAGCCAATGCTGTTCTGAATACTCCAATCCAGATGCAACCCAACTGCCAAGGGAATCAACCAGTAACCAGGCTTGAGAAAATTTGCTATTCGGTGCCAACAAGTCGGGTAGATAGGAACATTCAATTCCTTCAATCAGATCCCAGTGGGAAGGTCTCCTGATTTTGTGTTGCTCCAGCCTTATCTGCCATAGAGCATCATCAACATAGAGTTTTCCTGGAGCTACAAAACATATATGTGCTCCTCCAGACCTACTTTGCAATAGCTGCTCTGCCCATTCACTTTTGCCACTTCTACTGGCACCTGTAACAATTATATGTTTAGCCACCACCGTTCATATTGCGAAGAGTGGCAACTGAGGAGGGTGATACGCGATTGAGATAACGGAAAATCCAATATTTGAAAATAGTAGCTAAGATAACCGGAAAAGTAGCTATAAAAAGCATTATGAAATTTTCCTGAGTTGGTAGACCCAGATGACTTGATATGCTTTGTAGCAAAACAGTCCAGCCTTCGGGGCTGTGGAAACCAACAAAAATATCTGTAAAAAGAATAATCACAAATGCTTTAGCGCTATCGCTTAAGCCATATACAGATTCATCAAAAAAACCTCGCAAAACTCTCAAATCTTCACGACCCCAAAAACATACAAACGTAAATCCTAAAAATGCGATTACATCAGAAATTACGTTTTTAATTGCGCTTGTGCTCTTTGAATCAGCCTCATCCTTGAGTTGATCAGCCCTTTCAGATAGTTTTAATCTTATTTCGTCAAGGCTAGGTGCTTCTCTGCCTGCTAAAAGTGCATCAAATTCCAATTCCTCCTTATAAAGCCTTAGTTTGCTAACAGCAATATCTTGAAGCTGGGGTTTTGTGTAACTTAAAAATGGCACTTCAGGAGCCAATCTATCGATTATAGGGGCGACAAGGTATGTTCTTGAAACCTGTTGCAACAGTAAAGGTACCAAGATTAAAAGTAACAGTATTCTTAAAGAAACAAGAGTTGAATCTCGCCTGCGGCGAAAACCAGCCACAAGGCTTGCCTCCGCCTCGGGATTCAATTCATTTCTTACACGATCAAATACCCCGAGTAAACTGCGCGGTAACGCTTCTGGCCTACGTAGTATTCCTTGACTATCACCGTTTCCGTAGCGACGGGTAACAGACTCTATTAATTGGAGCTGACGCAATTCTTGACTATCAAGCTCAGATCTTTGCGCTTCAATAGACGCCACAATTTGGCGACAGTTAGCTAAGGCAGAGCGGAATCTGCGAATAATTTGCGCTTGAGTTGTTTTTGGAAGCCCTAGATCAATATCAGTGCGAACAGGGCGGTCATTGAAATATTCAAGTTCAAGCCCCTGAATCATCAAGGCAGACTCGTAGGCAAGCTCGAGTTTGCTACTAAAATGTAAGTCCTCCGCCTTGCCGAAGGTGCCCAACAAGTTATTCATCTCTTTTTTAGAAATCCTCTAACAAGCCCATAATGCCTCCTGGTCATCTGGAAAACACCCACCAAGTTGCCATAGGTACGAGCGTTCCAACAACAAGTAAAACGATTACCCATGAAAAGGCGTTGCTGTTGGCTGTCTCCTCAACGCTAGGAATATTGCTGGCAATTAAGGCCGGTTCAACCACAACGGGAGGGCCTGGATCATCGCCCCCAGCTAAAACCACACCAAGCCTATCGATGCCATCAATCAGAGCTTGGCGATAGCGCCCGCCATCTCGCAGCGGATAAGCCATTGTGGTTTCAGCGGTGCTAATCAATAACTCTTCTGGAAGGAGGCTACGCACCTCAGAAGAGGCTTGGATAGAAACGCTGTTAGTGCCAGTTTCAATTAAAACTAACAATTGCTCATTATCTTCACTTTGCCAGCGCTCCAGCAGTTGATCTGCTAGTTCTTGCAGGGTCAAGTCATAATCCAGACGCCTAAGCGTAATAACGCGGGCATCAACTCGAGCATCACCAAAAACTTCGAGACGCCTTTGCAATTCAGCAATTGCGGCTCGGCTGAGCACATCGGCGCCGTCACTCACTTTTTCAGTTGATGGCAAAAGGGGGTAATCTTCAACACCAACGGCATAGGCAGGCAATGCCAAAGCCAGCAGCAGCACTAGCAGGCTGAAAAAGCGCAAAATTGATGTTTTAACCATTTCCCCCCTATGGATCAAGTTGTGTTTATGTGTCTAAGGCATCACGATGCAAAATATCCATAACTTCGATAATCAATTCAGCTTTGCCAGGATTTAGATCCAGGCTGCTAGCAAGGGTATTTAGGAACTCCAACTCCTCTGCCTCAACCACTCGATCCGCCCGCACCAGTTGAGTTGCCACTGCAAGAGCGGTTTCCCGTTGGGCAGGGGTTAGTTGAGGTATGGCACTTTTCACTAAGCCCATGGTGCCCTGATCTCTCCATAAAGCCAAAAGGCGATCAAAAAGATCTGTCATCTCGCGATCTTCCATTGAGGAGAAGGGGGTGCGGAATTCAAGTTCAATCCGCAAACTACGGGCTTCATCCCTACCAAGAACTCCGTCGCTAGCAACCGCTGCAAGACACACAGCTGCAAAGGATTCAGCACTATTCATCAAAAATCTCCAAGGTCAATACCATTTGAACCATGAATCCACAAAATGGCAGCCCCCCGCCAGCAGCAAAGCTGGTAATCGCCTGCGGAACTCTTGGTTTGCTGCTTACAACAGTGAATAGCCTCACACTTAGTTCAGAATTCCAAATTATCGATCCAGCCTTTGGCCGCAGTTCCGTTTTGGCTGGGGTAATGGCCGTTGGCCTGATTTTGGTAGGGGTGATATGGACAAAAGCAAATCCAGCCCCCCGAGATCGGGTGAAATTGGAAGGTATGGAGGGTTTGGAGTTTGCCGAATCCTTATCTGCTGAATTCAAAAAAGAATTGGCATGGGGAAGTGCGATGCTTCTGCTCGCTACACCAGCTGCCAGTGTGCTTTTGGTATGGGAAGGGAAAGTTTTGTTGCGACGCGGACTACTGGGACTAGAGCCGTTTAAATCTGGGCCAATTTTGAATAAGGCTCTAGAGAAAGAGCAGCAAATATCCTTGGTAAATCTTGAGCTCTACCCCGGAGCAAGCGAATTTGCTTATTTGCCACAACCATTGCCGGCAGTGTTGGTAACTCCTCTGGATCAAAAAGGTTGGCTTGTGATCGGTGGCTGGTCTGTGCGCTGCTTCAGCCGAAGTGACGAGCGCTGGGCCCAAGGCTGGGCGGATAAAATTAAAACTGAATTGCTGGCGTTTGATTTTTTGTAGGGCTTTTTGCCTGGGGTAGGCGTAGCTGAGTTGCGACACGCTCCCCAGGCGCAGAGAAAACAACAAGGCCATCGCTACCGGTTTTGCCTTGTAGTTGACCAGCTCTTGTTACTTGATTTAGTTGATTACGTCTTAATTCCACTGAACCTACCGCCAAAATAGCTCCGGTTTTCCAATTCCAAGTGCAGGTATCGGCTTTTAAGGATTGTTGAGGCTGAATTAGAACACACTTGGCCCCCACCTGAATTGAATGATTACGCTCCTGTATCTCAAACTTAGCTCCATTCAAAAATAATTTATCAAGCTTGGCTTCCGCATAATCAAGCGATGTAATCCGTTCTTGTTTAATCCACCACCTACTAAGGCCTGCTTTTAGCTCCATTTTCTTTGCTGGATCTGTAATCACTACTGGGGGCAAAAAATCAAGCCATTCCTCTTTGGTATTTCCCTCAAGGCCCACTGCAGTTAAAAAGCGTTGCTGATCTTTTTGGGGCCTTTGCAGGCTTTTGATCGGACCAGCAGCACTTAATTTGCCATTGATAAGATTCCAGTTTGCAGTTCTTACTAGGAGATCAAGTTGTGGTAACTCAGCTGATTTCTGTTTTTTTGTCCAGATCAGTAAACGTGGCGATTGCTTCAATTCCAAATCCTCACGATTTATATGAAATCGGGCTTTGCCAGCGCTAAGTGTTCTCGAGGGATCAAGCGCCTGTGGTTTGTCAATTAAGTCGATGATATTCTCAGCTGGCTTCCAGATAGCACGGCCGGCTAATAAAGTAATTTTACGATAATCCAAAGTAGTTAATTTTACTGAGTCAATTAATTCAATTTGTGCACCATCGTTAATAATTGTACCACGCTTAGCTGTAATTCTATACGAAGCTTGTCCATTGCGATATAATAAACCCTCGGGCATCTCAATGTATGCAATGCGCTGATTGATGCGATAGCTAGCCTTAGGGCTCTGAAGATCCCATAGTTTTTTACCACTTCGGTCGTTTTGATGTAATTTTAGCTGCTTAAATTTAAATGGTACCGGGGCTTTTGCAGTTGAATCTTCTGAAATTTGGCAAGCAGAAAGTAGCAAAACCAAGCCGACCAAAGGGCCTGCAATATTCACAATTCATTCTCCAGCTCTAGGCGCTGCATTAGGGGTATTGGTTCTGCTAGCTTTTTACCGGGAGTTAGTAAGCCCCAATGCAACTGGGTCTCCCAGTTGGGGGAAGGTTCTGCTAATTGATCAAGCAAACGGATACTTAGTCCTGGGAGAAGGGGATATAAAAGCACGCCAAGCCAGCGGCAAGATTCAAGTACTGCATATAAATTAGAGGCAACTTGATCTCTATTGTTGGGATCCTTAATGGCAGACCATGGAGCTGTTTCGCTAAGAAACCCGTTCGCATCAGCTGCTAATAGAAGAACATCCTCAGCTGCGGAGCGAAAGTTAAGCTCTACATATCTAGAATCAAGTTGGGAACTGATTTGCACACAAACAATAGCTAGACGATGATCTTTGTCTGGAAGGATATTTGGTTCTGGCACGCCATCAAACCACTTCCTTGCCATGGCAATACTGCGGTTAACAAGATTTCCGATAGTATTTGCCAGATCATTGTTAACAAGATCAAGCAAACGTTTTTGCTGTATATCACCATCATCACCAAATTGGATGTCGCGTAGTAAGTACCAACGAACAGCATCTACCCCGAAGGATTTAATAAGTGCATTTGGATCAAGTGTATTACCTAATGATTTGCCCATTTTCTGGCCCTCTCGGGTGAGAAAACCGTGGCCAAAAACTGCCTTTGGGGGTGCAATACCTGCTGAAAGACACATTGCAGGCCAATAGATAGCATGAAAACGCAATATATCTTTGCCAATTATATGTAAACTTGCGGGCCATCCCCGCGAAAGGGCAAGATCTAAATCTGGAGGATCATTTGGTTCTAATAAGGCTGTTATGTAACCGAGTAAGGCATCAAACCAAACATAAAAAGTGTGGTTGTTATGACCGGGTACAGGTATACCCCACGGCAAATCAACGCGAGAAATTGAAAAATCACGTAATCCAGCGGAAGCAAAATTTTCTACCTCACGGCGCCGTGCGGAAGGGCGTATAAATCCATCTCTTGAAATTAAACAGTTAATTTGATCTTGATAGCGAGATAAACGAAAAAACAAATTACTTTCATCTCGCCACTCAAGGGGCTTTTGATGAATTGAGCAGGTTGGGTTATTAGAAGAGAAGGCATCGTCTTTATACTCCTCGCAGGCAACACAATACCAACCTTGTTGCCTACCCTCAATAATATCTCCATTCGCCTGTACTCTTTCAAAGAATTGATTAACAATTAAACGATGGCGGGGATCGCTAGTTCTGATGAAACGGTCGTTGCTAATTCCCCATTCAGCCCAATTTTGTACATATTCAGCGCTAATTTTGTCGCAATGTAATTGAGGTGGGATTGCGGCTTGTTCAGCGGTGCGAAGTATTTTTTGCCCATGTTCATCGCAACCGGTAACAAAAACCACTTGCTCCCCACGTTGGCGCCGATAGCGGGCGAGGGCGTCTACGGCCAAAGTGGTGTAAACACTTCCAATATGGGGACGATCGTTGACGTAGTAGAGCGGAGAAGTGAGGGTGGTAGTCATCGCCACTGATCTTACCCAGGTGGTGCGGACTGCCAAGTTCCACATTTGCTAAAAAATTATGCCTTTAAGCCTTGAAACCATATCCACGCCGGTACTAATACTTGGGGGCGGCAGCGGAGCCCTTGGAGCAGCCCTGCAATGCGCCCGCAGCGGAACCAAGTGCTTGCTCGTTACACCAGGGGCATGGGTGGGGGGAATGCTGAGTGCCAGCGGTGTATCCGCGCCGGATGGCAATGAATTGAGCCCCTGGCAAACAGGTTTGTGGGGTGCGTTGCTACGCCAACTAAGGCAACAAGTGCCCCAAGGGTTAGACCAAAACTGGGTTAGTTGTTTTGGTTTTCAACCCGGCCAAGCAGAGGAAATATTTCAGGGATGGCTGGCAGCTGAACCAAATCTGCAATGGCGCAGCGGGATGAATTTGGAAAAACTGAACAGACTGGGTAACAGGCTGGTGGAAGCGATATTCAGCGATTCTAATTCTCAACTCCAGGTTAAGTTTGATTTAATTATTGATGGCACTGAATTAGCAGAAAGCCTTGCTTTAGCCGGCATAAAACATCGTTTTGGCTGGGAACCCAAAGAGCAATGGAACGAGCCCAGTGCTCCCCCTATGCAACAGCTGAAGCAAGATACATTTTTTACCGCTCAACCTGTTCAATCTCCCACTTGGGTTGTTATCGGTAAGTGGAATGGCAGTTTGGTGGGTAATCAATACATTCCTCAAATAAAACAAGCGAACCCACCATTTAATGATTGCCTTAATCCCCACGGTTTGCTTAGAACCCTTAGCTATGGACATCTTCCACAAAATTGGCTGATGCTGAATTGGCCCATAGCCGGAAACGATTGGCATCCAGATCCTGGGGCACCGTTCAGCGGCTCAAAAGTTCGTATCAGCGAACATCGCGCTGCAATGCAAAATCACAGCCTTGATTTTTTGAATGAATTACAAGTAATTAGCAATGGTTTATTGCAGCCTGCTAATGCATTCCCCTCGAATCAGGCCGGGGGTTGTCTAGCGCTTCAGGCCTATTGGCGTGAGAGCAGACGATTAATTGGTGCCTGCACAGTTATTGAACAGGATCTATTACCTAATCAAAAAAATAAATTAAATACTAAAAATAGCATTGCTGTTGGTAATTATCCAAACGATCACCATTATCCTGGTGCAGATTGGCCCCTGGCGCCAAAATCAATTCCTTGGGGAGGAAGATGGAGCGGCACACCATTTTGTATACCCTTTGATTGTCTTTATGGTGCTGAAATATCAAATTTATTAATGGCAGATAAGGGGATTAGTGTTAGCCATATAGCTAACGGCGCCACGAGATTGGGGCCTTTAATTCTAAATATTGGTCAAGCTGCTGGTATGGCAGCAGCCCTTTGCTCTCGAGGGGGGCTGCTGCCTGCGGATCTCGAGGTGAGGCAGATACAGCAACATTTAATAAATGATCAAAAGGCACCGTTAGGTCCGTTCATATTGGAAGATCTGCCTTGGCATTCACCCAATTGGCGAGATCAGCAGATGGCCGCCCTTAATGAAAATTCCAAAACTTGCTCCCCCTTGGCTCCCCCATCAGAACCAGGCGAACAAGCCCAAATAATGGAGCTAAACATCAAAGCAGAAGATCAATGGCTTGGTTATTGGGATGGAATCGAATGGCCACTTATCAGCCTTGAGCCATTGGTAAAAATGCAAATGGCAAATTTGCACGGCAAACGAATAACCGCTCTTGGTCGCTGGAATCCGTGGGGTCCATGGTGGCGAATCAACCAATTGTTGCTTTGAGATGCAATAAATCTCGGCCTGGATCAACTTCTTGAATTTGTATATTTAGCAAATCCCCTGGAATTGCCCTATCGCGTAAACGAGCAGGTAATTCCATTGCCCACGCTTCTATCCGCACAAGTGCAAG
>Ga0310320_10059_pt1 | contig 10209 bp, 8 predicted proteins | sample LakEriER3TotalD5_FD_195534 | JGI IMG/M metagenome (GOLD analysis project Ga0310320, IMG submission 195534) | Enriched freshwater cyanobacterial communities from Lake Erie, Ohio, United States - ER36.Total.D5 (v2) (version 2) | ecosystem: Environmental > Aquatic > Freshwater > Lake | place: USA... | reverse complement strand
CAATATTGTCCTCTAGCCAAGTGTGAGATGAGCGCTCGCTAAAAAATCTAGCAAACGTTTTACTTGTATCTAACCAAGGCAATCTTTCAACAGTAGCCACATCAAAGCTTGCTACTGCAAGCAACGGAATTAAACCTGAAACAGATCTGGTTCTAAGGTAGGTCCAGGAGTTATCAGGGCGTTTTATAACATCATAATAAAAACCCTCCTCCTCATCCCAACTAACATAATCACGACCGTTTAAAGATGGAACATTAAGAGTAATAGCAAGTTGCGCAAAATCAAAAACAAACCTCTCGCAAATATCAGAGTACTCAAGATCCTGCGCACTTAGTTCAACTGAAATTTGTAATAAGTTAAGGCTTAACATAGCCATCCAAGCAGTGCCATCACATTGTTCAATTCTGCTCCCATCAGCCAACGGGAAACGCCTATCAAACACTGCAATATTATCTAAACCAAGAAATCCACCTTCAAAAACATTATCGCCAGATCTATCATTGCGATTAGCCCACCAACCGTATTCAAGCAAAAGTTTAAGCATTGCAGAACGCAGGAAAGTATAATCTCCACGTTCTTTTTCACGCCGCTCAATTTGAAAAATTCTTAACGCAGCCCAAGCACCTATAGGTGGGTTGGGATCAGATAGTGCCCATTCATAGGCAGGTGTTTGGGCATTTGAAGCAGTATAATTCGGGGATCTCAATAACATGCACTGCTGTTTTGCAGTTTCTGGATCAATTACCGCAAATGCAACGGAATGGAACATCAAATCCCACTGACAAAAATATGGATACTCCCAACTATCTGGCATTGATATAATGTCATCAGCATAAAGCCTGCTCCAATATGCATTTTGACTATGTTTTCGTTCTTCTGGTGGCGCTGGCTGGTTTGGATCACCGTTTAACCAGCGAGCAACACTCCAATGATAAAACTTCTTACACCACAACAAACCACTTGCTGCCGATCTAAAAATTAGCGAATCATCCTCACTTAAACCAACGGAAATAGAATCAAGATATGCAATACATTCCTTTTCTCGATTATTAATTATACAATCAAAGCTTTCACCAAATGGCTCTGAGATCAAACAATCACTTAATCGTAGATTCACAATCCACTCCTCTTTTGATAACAGCTGCTTCTCCAATACTAAGCCAGCCTTACTTCCAACTCTGGCTGGATTTATAGCATCAAGCTCTCCATTCACAACATAACGATGAAATGCATCTTTTACAAATGGCTGACAATTTGGCTTGTTATAAAGAAGCTGGGAATTTGTTTCATTTTCAGTGAATATCCATTCACCTGGTTGATCACAAGTTAAATAATATGAGCCAAGCTCATGAATATCATCTGTATTTACACCAGTTTCATTGCACTGGATTGATTTACGTTTTCTCCAATTCTCCCTATAGCCCCAATCCCATTCATTCCGAAGCCAAAGACTTGGAATCAGCTTTAAAGCTGCTGTATCAGGGCCGCGGTTTATAACCTTAATTCGTATCAAGATATCAGTAGAACTTGCCTTGGCGTAATCAACAAAAACATCAAAATAATTATTTTCAGAAAAGATACCAGTATCAAGCAACTCATATTCAGGCTGCTGCCGGCTACGGCTAGCATTTTCCTGAATTAAATGCTTATAAGGAAACTCGGCTTGGGGATACTTATATAGCCCACGCATAAAGCTATGGGTGGGGGTATTAAGAAGATGATAAAAATAATCCTTCAAATCCTCACCATGGTTTCCCTCGCCGTTCCCGAGACCAAAGGGCCTCTCTTTTAAGATTGGATCATTCCCATTCCAGAGCGCGATACCAAAACAAATTCGACCATGGGAATCACTTATACCTAAAAGACCATCCTCTCCCCAGCGATAGGCCCTAGATCTGGCTTGATCGTGGGGGAAAGAGGTCCAGGCGTTACCATCCTCCGAATAATCCTCTCTAACAGTGCCCCATTGCCTATCACTTAAATAACTGCCCCACAATCCCCATGCTTTATGTCCCTCATCGCGCTCAGCAATACGTTGCAGCTCTGAACTCACAACACTGCCTCTAAATGATTAGCCACACGTAATGCATTGGCTATAACAGTGAGCCCAGGCCCAATACTAGGGCAACTTGGAAATACGCTTGCATCAACAATATATAGATTTTGTATCTCATGGCTCCTCCCCTCTAAATCAACCACTGAAGTGGCAGGATTGCTACCCATTCTGCAGGTGCCGCAGGCATAACCCATCACACTAATCGGAGCCTCACCCCGGGGATGTGTGGGTGATTGACGCACCACATGGGTTAAAGGATCGGCTTCAATTGCCTTTAAAGTGTCAATCCAGCGATAAACCAAACGGTCGTGGGCTTCGGTATTATTTGCAATATAATTAAGCCTGATTTGCTCACCTTGCAACGTTATTTTATTATGGGGGTCTGGCAATACCTCAGTCATAGCCCACCAAGCAACAGAACGGGCTGCTAATTCTTCAAGACCAAAATTAGGTAATAATTTAGAAACTAAAGATAATACCGGAGGTGATTCAGCAAACAATGCATCCTGCAAAACTCCCCCACAGCTTTGGATGTGCCCAAGGGGGAAATTAACATTTTTATCGCCCCAGTAATAATCATTTATACCAAATGATCTCTGATAGCGGCCAGAGTTAGGTACAGCTGCCAATTGAAGTATAGAAGTGAGTTGTAACTTCATTAAATTACGGCCAACCTGATCGGAACCGTTACTTAAGCCTCGGGGGTGGGCATCACTAGTGGAACGCAATAGAATCGCAGGAGTATTAACCGCACCGGCGGCTAAAACAACATAATTAGCCTTAAATAGCCAGGCTTGATTATTAATCAATGCCTCCACCCCTTTAATTTCGCTGCCCGAGGGATCAACATGTAAACAGCTAACTTTAGCTCCAGTTCTTAACTTGAAATCAGGATGAGTAATCGCCTCTGCTACTCCAAATACTTCAGCATCGCCGCTTGGGTCCTCTTGATTATTAGACCAACTGATTGGTAAATCATAGGGATAACAATCATGGCGCAGCAGTGCTTCGCGTAGAGGCTCTAAAAATGGTTCCAGGGGCTTTGGTTTTCCCACGTAGGAGTTAGTTCTTGGCGGCTCGGTGGGATCAGCACCACACAGACCATGCACATGGAATAATTGTTCGGCCTTATCATAAAAAGGGGCAAAATCTGAATAACCTATTTCCCAACAAGGTGATATCCCGGATTGCAAATGAACGGCTTCGAAATCTTTTTCGCGCATACGCTCGAGCACAGCGCCCCAAATTTTGGTGTTACCACCTAATCCGTAAATTGTTTGAGGAGGAAAAGGATCGCCATCTGGGCCGAACCAACGCTCAGCCGGATGATATCTATCCTTTCGAAACAAATCCACATCAGCAACATTTTGATCTGCCAAGGCCATCTGCCCGCCCCGCTCTAACAGCAAAACCTTGTGGCCTTTTGATGCAAGGGCACCGGCCATGGTGCCTCCCGCAGCACCGCTTCCGATAATGATCACGTCGTAATGCGAGTCGTCAATGATCATTGGGATTCCTCCTTAAGAACGTTGCCACACATAAATAAGCAGAAATAGAATGATCCAGATCACATCTACAAAGTGCCAAAACAGGGAGGTGGCCTGGATTCCCTGTTCTCCACCTTTGTAGTTATTAGGTATAAACGATTTCACCAGCATTAACAACATAAGCAACACTCCTGTGAGCACATGCAAACCATGAAAACCAGTGAGTAGATAAAAGGTGCCACCGAAAGTGCCAGAGGTAAAGCCAAATTGCAGGCCGCTCCACTCCACTGCTTGACCCCAAAGGAAATAGCCCCCCAAAGCCATGGTTGCTAACCACCAACCTCGGAATCCCCAAATGTTTTGGCGCGCCATTTGCCGTTCAGCCAAATAAATCGTGCCAGAACTAGATACAAGCACAAAAGTATTTATTAAGGGAGTTTGCCATTCCAGGCCTTCTACCCCATTCGGCAACCAATCAAGCGCATTTAACTTTAATAAGGCAAATCCAGAGAAAAAGGCAATAAAGATTACGCTTTCTGAGCAAAGGAAAATAATAAAACCAGTGAGGTTATGGCTGGCGTGCATACCATGGCTTTCATTATTAGCTGTGGTGGATTCCATTCTTTATGCCTCTAAAGGAGATTGGGTTTCATAGGCCGCCTGGTTTTCCACAAGTGGTTTACCTGTGCCGTAGCCATAGGGTCCGCTAATAACAGTGGGCACATTTTCTTCAAAATTCTCAGCTGGAGGAGGTGAGGGGAGCAACCATTCCAAACCAATGGCATTCCATGGGTTCTGTGGAGCTTGCGGGCCTCGAACCCATGAACTAATCATATTTAAGAGAAACGGAATAATTGAAACTCCTAATAGAAAACTACCCAAACTAGCTACAACATTCCAAAAGGTAAATTCGGGATCATAGGAAGAAACCCGCCTCGGCATTCCCATCAAGCCGAGGGGGTGCATTGGAAAGAAGTTAAGGTTTGTACCAATAAAGGTTAGAAAGAAGTGCAGCTTCCCAAGCCCCTCATAGTACATCCTACCAGTGAACTTAGGGAACCAATGATATATAGCTCCGTAAATACCCATTACTGCAGCGCCATAAATAACGTAATGAAAATGTCCAACAACAAAGTAAGTATTATTAACATGAATATCTATCGGCACCGTGGCGAGCATGATGCCAGTAACGCCTGCAAAAACGAAATTAAAAAGTCCGCCAAGGCTAAAAAGCATCGGGGTGTTTAAACGTAATTTGCCTCCCCATATTGTTGCTAACCAGGCGAAAACCTTCACACCAGTTGGCACCGAGATAAGCATAGTTGTAACCATAAATAAATTTCTCATCCATTCCGGCACCCCACTGGGAAAGAAGTGGTGCACCCAGACAATTAAGCCAAGAAATACAATTGCAAATGAAGCTAGGGCAACAAACTTATAACCAAAAACAGGCTTACGTGAATGGCAGCTAAATAATTCAGAAAAAATACCAAAAACAGGCAGAATAATTACATAAACCGCCGGGTGAGAATAGAACCAGAAAAAATGTTGATAAAGAACGGGATCACCGCCGCCCTCAGGCTGGAAAAAGCTGGTACCTACTACTAAATCAAATAACAACATAATTGCACCACCAGTTAAAGCAGGCAAGCCAATTAATTGAAGTGTTTGGGCAGCCCATACTGTCCAAATAAAAATCGGCATGCGGAAAAATGTCATGCCAGGAGCCCGCATCCGAATAATCGTGGTTACAAAATTAACTGCTCCCATAATCGAAGAAACCCCTGAAAGAGCTACAGCAGTGAGCCACATCCCTTCACCACTCACAAAGTTTCCAAGGGGATTTTGTGTGCTCACCGGCGGGTAAGACCACCAACCAGAATTAGCGGGGCCGCCTGGAAGCAGAAAGCTGGAAATTAAAATCACCCCAAAAATTGGCACCAACCAGAATGCCACTGCATTTAGTTTTGGGAACGCCATATCGGGAGCGCCAATCATTGTTGGAATTAATAAATTATTAAGACCATTTAATACCGGAAAAATAAACATAAACAGCATGATCGTGCCATGCATCGTGTAAAGCCCGTTATATACAGTGCGATCCACGAGATCATTCTCGGGAGTAATCAATTCGCCCCTCATAATCATGGCTAGCAAACCACCGATCAGAAGGAAAAAGATTGCAACGGTTATATATTGAATACCTATTACCTTGGCATCGGTATTAAAACTAAAAAATCGTTTCCAATTATCTGGGGCACCTGGTACCGGTGCATTTGATTTCAATACGCGAGGATCATAAGAAGCAAGTGTCATGGTTTAACCGTTGTGGGGAAGTTGATTTGAGCCGGGCACGTTTACCATCGGGGCTGGAGCAGGCACAACAGTGGGCCATCCCCTTGCGCCTTCACTTTGGCGTTGTTTATATTCAACAATTGCATCACTCAAGCCTGGTTGCAAAGGCTGAGTAGCCGCTTGTTTCAACCAATCGCTATATTCTTCTTCACTTTCCACCACAACATCAGCTTGATTTGTAGAAAACCAGGTACCGCTATACATCGAATCCCTTAAGCGGTAGCGCCCTTCGCGGGTGGGGGTGAGGTTTAGATTGATTGCCCTACCGGGGATTATGTCTTGCTTTAGCCTGAAAGCAGGAACATAAAAACCATGAATCACATCTTCGCTAACCAATCTAAAAGTAACGGGTTTATCAACTGGTAAATGTAATTCTGTGGAGCTAACTTTGGCATCTGGATAGTTAAATTGCCAAGACCATTGCCTAGCTGTTACCTCCACCTGTTCTGCAGGTAAGCGGTCCCCTAAGAAACCCCCCACCTCCTCGATTGGATCACCGCGATGGATATGCTCCATCGGACCCAGCACAGCAAGCTTTTGGTTAACACGAACAGAATAAAAAGCTATTCCAAACACGATTAGTGCGGGTATAACTGTCCAAATAATCTCCAACTTAGTATTACCTTCAATTGGCTCAGCATCACTGGTATCATACTTTTCAGCCCTATTAAATACCACAACCCAACTCATTACTGATACCACACCAAAAAACACAAAGGTAGCTAGAGCTGTTTCAAAACTAAATAAGCCATCTACCAATGGTGCAGCGGTGGACGCCTGGACAGGTAGCCAGTGATAAGCCTGGCGGCTCATCCAAACGCTAAATACAACTAGTACTCCTGTCCATACGCTAACTATCGCCAGCGCTGAAACATTAATCCGGGAGGGAGGAGTGCTTGTCATGGCAGAGCTTCTCTGAGATTAGCTCCAGCTGCTAAAAGCTGATCTGCCGTGATGTGCACACCAAACTCAGCCGCCAATTGAGCGCCCACGGTGCCATGAATCCCTATTAAACCCATCATAAATACTCCACTAAAAAGGTAAATCCATTGCACCTGTCTGCCAAGATCTTTGCGCCATAGAAAACGTTGGTAACCGCGCCAAACTGTCATTAAAACAATCAAAGCCAGCAACAAAACTCCCCCCACCCCGTGCCAAAGCATTGAAACAAAACTCTCTAGGCCAAAGGTGCTAATCACCCCAGGTAGCGGCACCGCAGTGAGCATTTCATAAAAACCTGCTGCCACCGTAAAAAAACTAATTACAGAGCAGGCAAGCAGGTTGTACCAACCCACATCATGGAAACCGGCCCTTGTAACAGGCAAGGCTAAAAATCTGAAAATGCGCTTCTCTAATGGGTATAAAGCACCAGCAAAATCAAAAGCAATTGCTATAACGAATAAACCGATCGTTAGATGCACCAAATTAGGGTGAATCGGCAAGCTATAAGGGAGATCATTTGCTCCTAATCCAGCTGCTATTTGATTTAAGGGCGCCTCTGATTGCAGCACCACATTAAAAAACTGCATTACACTAACCCCGCCCGCATCGCTTCCACCACCTTCACTGTGTGCAATCCATAAACCCAAATCAACTGATCACCCAGATAAACTTGTGCAACCACCAAAGCCGCTAATAAAGAATCAGCGCCAAGAAATGCGAGCGGCAAACTAAGGGGATCTTTGGCTCGCAATACATAGCGCCAGGCCGTTAACACAGATAAAATTCCTGCGAGAGACCATCCAATGGTGCTATGTATATTTAAAATGTCGCGAGATGCTCCGTAAGGATTAGCCAAACCAGCCTCCACTTGGCCAAACATGATCGCAACAAAAATTGCAGTTGTAGCAAACAACAAGTTCCACCAACTCACCTCAAATAAGGCTCGTTTTCCAGCAATCACACCAACAAAGTCAAAAAATACTGAAATTAATGCCATTGAAATCACAAAATGAACCACGATCGGATGAATCGTGTCCATCCAGGGCAGGTTGTGATCGTTTAATGGCGGCAGCAGGTGCTCGAGCATGCGCGAACCAAAAACACTTCTTACATATTCCTTGGTAGTGCCGCAGGATTAAGAGTGTGTGAAATCTACCCATTTGCTTTATGGATCAATTTCTATCCGGCCCCTGGCGCCTGGAATCCGACAGCCTTGGGGAGGTGCAGGTGCCTGCAGATCACTATTGGGGTGCCCAAACAGAACGGGCTCGCTTGATGTTCCAACTAGGGCAAGACCCCATCCCCACCCCTTTGATCCATGCCATCGCAACAATCAAACGGGCGGCAGTTCAAACAAATAACAAACTTGGCCTCATCGACCAAGCACGCTGCAACTGGATTAGCCAGGCAGCAGAGGAGGTGGAAATTGGCAAATGGGATTTGCAATTTCCGCTTTCCACGTGGCAAAGCGGCAGCGGCACCCAAACCAACATGAACGTGAATGAAGTAATCGCCAATCGCGCTTGCGAACTAGCTGGTGAACCTTTAGGCACTAAAGCCTGCGTGCATCCAAACGATCATGTGAATAAAGGCCAAAGCACCAATGATGTATTCCCAAGTGCCATTCAGCTGGCTAGCGAGCGTCAGCAACGGCTAGAGCTTCTGCCAGCAATAAGCGATTTGGCCGCAAGCCTTGAAATAAAAGCTGCTGCTTGGGCTGATGTGGTGAAAATCGGTCGTACCCATTTACAAGATGCCGTACCCCTCACCTTTGGCCAAGAAGTGGGAGGCTGGGCGGCCCAATTGCGCAGCGCCGCTTCACGGATCGAAGCGGGTTTTGAAGAATTACGGCAGATACCTCTGGGGGGAACAGCCGTTGGCACCGGCCTTGGGGCAAAGGCCGGTTTCGCTGCAGCTACCTGTGAATTGCTGAGCAGCTGGGAGGGGGTGAATTGGAGCTGCAATGGCAACCGTTTCGCCTTAATGGGTAGCCACGACGCCCTGGTGCAACAGATGGCTCGCCTCCGGCTGCTGGCGGGGGCGCTTCACAAAATTGTGAACGACATTCGCTTGCTCGCTTGCGGACCACGGGCTGGGTTAGCCGAACTGCTTCTGCCAGCTAATGAACCAGGCAGTTCAATCATGCCTGGCAAGGTGAATCCCAGCCAATGCGAAGCTGTGGCAATGGCTACTGCTCAAGTAATGGGCCTTGATCAAGCAGTTGCTATCGGTGGCAGTGGCGGCCACCTACAAATGAATGTGTATAAGCCTCTAATAGCGCTTAATTTGATTCGTAGTGGTGAATTACTGAGCCAATGTTGCTATTCCCTGCGGGTGCATCTTGTAGAAGGGATGAAATTAAATATCAACAAAGTTGAACACTATCGCGATCAATCCTTGATGCTTGTTACAGCCCTAGCACCAGTGATTGGCTACGACCAAGCAGCAAAAATTGCTCAACATGCCCATGCTGAAGGGCTTTCCTTACGGGAGGCTGCCCTTGCCCTGAATGCGATCAGCGCTAAAGCATTTGATCACAATGTGAACCCAAAAGAAATGACCACTAATCAAGATTAAGAGCGCCCCAGAAACGCCAATGTGAGCCCGATTAGTAAACTAAAAACCAAAGCGGCCCCAAGCAGCAATAGGGCAAATAACTCCCCTCCCGATAAAGCACGGCGCTCGGGAATAATCGTTTGCTGGATTGAAACCTTATTTGAAATTTTACTTGAATCTTTACTTGAATCTATGAATAAATCATTGAGTGATGAATCGTATTTGCGCCTTTGCTCTGGATCGCTCAAAATTGCCATTGCATCTTGCAATGCCCGAAAACGCTCACTAGCCTCAGCGGCCTGGAGCTCGGTGGTGTCTGGATGAAAGCGTTTGCTGAGGTTGCGAAAAGACGCCCTCAATTCGTCCTGGCTGGCGTCCAGTTTTACGCCGAGCAGGGCATAAAGATTGATATGGGGGCCGTGGAAAGCCAAGCCGCTGGGTTCCGCTTGTTGCGATCCTAGGGAAACTTACTTTTCAAACCCTGAGCAACGATCTTCCCTGGGAGCTGCTGGGTTGGCAGCCAAACGAGCAACAGCTGCAGCAATTGCAACAGCTGCAGGTTTTATTGCGGCATTGGAACCAGCAACTAAATCTCACCCGGCTGGTAGAAGGGCCCGATTACTGGATCGGCCAAGTATTCGATAGCCTTTGGCCGCTTCAGCCCTGGTTATCAGGGGCCGCTGCAACAGCTGCAAACTCAAAAGGGTTTGCAGTGGTGGATGTGGGCACCGGTGGTGGCTTTCCAGGCCTTGCCATCGCAATCGCGCTCCCCAAGGCCCAATTAACCCTGGTGGATTCAGTTGGGAGAAAACT
>Ga0310320_10056_pt1 | contig 10398 bp, 6 predicted proteins | sample LakEriER3TotalD5_FD_195534 | JGI IMG/M metagenome (GOLD analysis project Ga0310320, IMG submission 195534) | Enriched freshwater cyanobacterial communities from Lake Erie, Ohio, United States - ER36.Total.D5 (v2) (version 2) | ecosystem: Environmental > Aquatic > Freshwater > Lake | place: USA... | reverse complement strand
TTAGCTATTCACCTCAATGGTTAGCCCCAGCTAAACCCGGCAGTCAATTGCCCTCAGGTGGATTGCAACTGGGTGGATACAGCACCAATAACGGTATTGATGGTAGCGGCATTAATGGTAGTTTAAACTTTAGCACCGGTTTAGCATTAGGGCTTGATCATCGCTTTTGGATCGGAAGTAATTATTCATTTAATAGTAGTAATAACACCACACCAACATTCATTTCAGCAGGTTTTCTAAGCCAAGGCATACTAACTTCAAGACCTTTTGATGTGTTGATATTAGGGTTTGGTAGAAGCGGATTTTCGCCAACTATTGCCGCCGGCCAAAGCTATGAAGGTGTTATCGAACTTGGTTACCAGTTTCAATTAAATCCAACGCTTAATCTCCAGCCAACCGTGCAGTGGATATTAAATCCCGGCGGTGCAGGTAACACCACCGGGATATTTGCTACAACCTTACAAATAACTCTTAATCTGTAATATTTTCAACTTAGAACATGAACGTAGTTTTCAACACACCGCCATAGGCGTTGTTGCTGCCAGTTCCTGCTGGATTTGTGATCGTAAAGAAGGCAGGAGTAACGCTGATGTTGTCTGTTACTTGGAATTTGTACCAGATCTCCCAGGCAAAGGTGCTTTCATCGGTGCCAAGGAAGCCGTCATTCCCTGTTACGAATGTTGGCTGGCCAACAGCTGTACCAAAGGTGTTGCCTTTGATCAAAGCATCAGCCCACTGCAAACCCACATACCAAGATTGGCTTTGGGCATTTGCTCCCTTCTGGTTTGCTTCCACACCCCAGATTTGTGCTGCCTTAGTAGCGCTATAGGAGTTGGTACCCCAGCCAGCACTAACAGATGGAATCCAGCTCACCTTGCTTGGTTTCCACCAGCCACTAATCGCAATCGCATTCACATCAAATTGAGTGAGGCCGGCAAAAGGGTTCGTTGCCTTTGGTGTTCCTACAGGGATATATCCCAAGCCACTAGTGCCGTCGTAGGCACCACCACTTTGAGAGTAGGCATAGGCCGCAGTTAGGTTCCAAGTTGGTGCGGTGTATGCCAGCTGCAGCGTTCCGGTGCCGCCTGAACTTGCATTTGCAATACCGCCGGCATCAAGGAGTCCGGTACCTGCACCAAGTGTTGCTCCACCTGGGCTAGAGCCGGAGTAGCTCGATTTGCCATTGGCCGCTACATAACTAGCGCTAGCACTAAATCCTTTGTCAGACCACCAAATACCAGCACCCGCGCCGAGGTTCATTGTGTAAGCGCCTGGTGCACCGGCATAGGTAAAGAAGTCGAGAATTGTGTCGGCTGGATATTGGCTAGGCCACACCGCCAACATGTCGTCTTGACGCACCCTTGGACCCGCCGTAACGGTGAAATTAGAACCGATCGGGAACTGGTAGAAGATCCGATCCACACTCCAAATACTGCCATTTGCTGATTGGTCGAATGCCACTTCAGCGCCAAGGGCAGGGTAGGGATAACCACTCCAAATGCTGTCGGAGAAGTTTCCGGCCCGCAGGCGAGTGCGCAGTAAATCTTTACCAGTGAAACTGGTATTCAGATCTAAACGTACGTCGTAGTTAAAACTAACGGCCTCACCAAGGGGCACATTCCCTTCCAGCAAACCCTTTAGGAACTTACGCGCTGCTGCTTTTACTGTGGAATTCGCTTGTTGTAGTGGGCTTAAAGTTCCATATTCCGCTATCGATAGATCCAGCGGGTTTGTAAATGTACCGGCGTTTGTAAATCCACCAGGCGCTGTATTCGCAAACGTGCTGTAAGGAGCAGTTGCAACATCGCTGGAATAGCGAATCAAGCCGCCACCTTTAACTGCCCGTGAGGCATTACCTAATGCCACCAGGTTTTGCATATCTTGCTTATCAATACTGAAACCACCTATTGATGGTTTCGTTCCAGATGTGCTGCTGATGGTATTTGCCATCACGCCAACTAAATCAGGCGTAACAACCGTGCCAGCGGGCAAAGCGTTATTCAAAAAGCCATAGGTTCCCGTAACGCCAGTGCCGCCAGCTGGCGCACCAGGATTAGAACGCAAGCCAGCAACTGCAAGGTTGCTTCCCACATAATTACCAAGACTTTTTCCTGGTTGGCCCACTACTCCAATAGAAGCTGAGCCTGCTCCACCAGTCCAGGTGGCTGCCTTGGTAAAGGCCTCTACGCTGCCATTTGGTGTTGTTGTTGCTGAATAGCTGGCGCCGCCAGGGGTAACGCTATAAGCATTGGTTTGAACGGCGCTTGTAAATGCTGCCGATTCATATATTCCAGCGCCCGCATTTGCAACAGGGCTGGTGCCTTTATTTGCCCCATCGAACTTTGAGGTGCCAAGCCAAAACACCGCCTGACCTTTCAACTTTGTGGTAGTTGAAAACTGGGTTGCAGCAAGATCTGCAACTTTTGTTTCCAAGCCATCAACTTTTGCTTTTAATACCGCTAGCTCTTTTTCAAATTCCTTCAGCAAGCGTTTTACTTGCTCGGTCATCTCTGTAACACGATCAAGGCAGGCATTCAGCAATGCCGCTGCCTCATAGCGGCTCATCGCTTGTTTGCCTTTAAACGTGCCATTTGGATAGCCCGCTACGCAGCCATATTTAGTAACCAAGTTCGACAATGCCTGATATGCCCAATCTGTTGGTTGCACATCAGAAAATTGGCTAACACTTGTTACCTGACCCATCTGGGCTTCTATCGCCCGCATCCGGTCGATATCTTGTTGGTCTTGATAGCGATTAACCGACCCCATATCTAAGCTTTGAGCCTGGCTCGCCAATGGCGCAACCACTCCCATTACCAATGGAGCAAGCAATAGCTTGCGAAATGCATTCATGGTTCTCACACACAAAAAGAACGGAAAGCGCAAAGCGCCATACGCATAATTCCTCCTTAACCAAACAAAAGGCGTGCGTATTGTTACTAAATGCCTATTAGTGGGACCAGTGCTGCAATTGGTATTTGGCTTGCAGCCTTGTTGTTGCTGTTGTTGCCTGGCCTTGATCTACCGCTGAGGGATTGGGATGAAGGCATCGTGGCTCGTGTGGCCCTTGAAAGCAGTCAAGCCCTTAGCCAGGTTTTGCAATCTCAAAAATCAATATCATCCCTGCTACTGCCTAGCTATTGGGGTGCTCCATATCTAAACAAACCGCCCGGCCTGCATCTATTAATTGCGGTGGTGATGCAGCCTTGGAGCAGCAGTGGGTTGCTGCCACCCCCCTGGCTGGTGCGTTTTATTCCTGCACTGCTCGCTAGCGCTGTAGTGCCCCTAGCCGCTGCAATTACACGGCAATTAAGGCCCCAGCAACCCCTAGCAGCCTTTTGTAGTGCTGCAATCTGCCTCACCCTTTTGCCTTTGATGCGCCACGGGCGCTTAGCCATGCTGGATGGCGCCCTGGTGAGTGCCAGCGCCTTGATCTGGTGGCAATTGCTGCGGGCAAAACAACGTCCATTGCAAGGGGGAATGTGGGCTGGGTTTGGCGGCAGCGCCATTCTTTTGCTAAAAGCTCCCAGCTTGATTCCAGTGCTTGGGGCGGGTTTATTGCTGTTAGCCCTAGATCGGGTGCTATCTCGGCGCGGTTGGCTGCTGCTGCTTAGTGCCATTGCCCTGGGCTTATTGCCAGGGATCTGTTGGCATCTTTTCCATTACTGGGCCCGCGGCGATCAGGCCCTTTGGCTCTGGGGAGGCGATGGTGCCAGCCGTGTTTTGCTGCAGGCCGGAGAAGGCAGTGATCTTGGTTGGCGAATCCCCGTGCTCGAAGTATTGGAAGGTGGCTGGCCCTGGTTGCCGTTGTGGCCTTTCGCAATGGCTTGGGCTTTTCAACAACGCAACACCCCTGAAGGCCGCTGGCCCCTTGGATTGCAATTAGCAATGGCGGCAATAGTTTTACCTTTACGCACCCAGCTTCCCTGGTATAGCCACATTCTTTGGTTGCCATTTGCTTTACTTTGCGGCCCGCTTTTAGCCGAGCTGATTGCAAATCCCAGCCTTAGGGGAATCCCTGGAGCTGCGCTTTTAAAAAAACTGCCATGGTTTTGGTTTTTGCTTGGCGGCTTACTGCTGGCGGCAGCCCCCATCAGTTCTTATTGGTTTGTGTTGCCAGCTGCTTTTGGCCTGCTGCTGGGGGGCTGGTTTCTAGGCCGCAAGCAGCGTTGGCCTGGGCTGTTGCTATTAATTAGCGGCTGGTGGCTTTCACTTTTATTACTGCTTCAAGGCCCACTGTGGCTGTGGGAATTAACAGAACAGGCGCCAGTTGACACCGGAGCTGCCCTAGTGAAAGGAGCTGATCCCCGCACAGAAATCGCCCTATGGCAGCTGGAGGAACGCCCCAGCCTTAGCTGGCAAAGCCAGCGGCGTTTATTGCCGCAGAATTCAGCGGCAGGCCCTATTCAGCTACTACGCCAAGGTTTAGGGCCGGCCCCAGAGCTGGCGGGGCATCCCTGCAAGCTGAGCCTTAGCGGGGAAGATAGCTGGCAGCTTTGGCTATGCAAGCCATTGCCCCACACCCCTTGAGCGGACCCTTAAATCTCACAGTGGTGCTTGCCACCTATAACGAACGGGAAAACCTGGCCCCGATGCTGGCGCGATTAAAAGCATTGCTCGGCCAGCGTTATCGCCTTGAATTAATCGTTGTAGACGACGACTCCCCCGATGGCACCGCTGATTTAGTGCGAGCCCTCGCTCGCCAGGATCCCCGCATCCATCTGATCCGGCGGGTGGGCCGCAACGGCTTATCAAGTGCAATTCGAGAAGGCCTGCTTGCAGCCACTGGCGAAGTGGCGGTTGTAATGGACGCTGATGGCCAACATCAGCCGGAAGCAGTGGAGCAAGCCGTTCAAGAGTTGCTCCGCAGTGGAGCTGATCTGGTAATCGGCAGCCGCTTTCATGCCGGCGCTGTTATTGAAGGATTATCAGTTGAAAGGCAACGGGGTTCAAGCCAAGCCAATCGTTTAGCCCGCTCAACCCTGCCCGCCTATGGGCAACTTTCCGACTACATGAGTGGTTTTTTTGCCCTTAGGCCTGATCAATGCAGCAAAGCAATTCGTGCTGTGGATGTGAGTGGTTTTAAATTTCTTTATGAGTTACTCGCTGTGAGCAATGGGCAACTGCAGGTGAAGGAAATACCGCTGCATTTTCAGCCCCGCCAAAGTGGCAGTTCCAAACTTGATAACGCCGTGGTTTGGGACTGGTTGGTTTCCGTGCTGCACACCGCTTGTTTCAGGGTGGTGCCGCGGCGGGCAGTGAGCTTTGGCCTTGTTGGCCTTAGTGGCATGGTGGTGCATTTTGCTATTTATGGCCTGCTGCGCAGCCAAGGGGTGGCTTTTCTTGCCACTCAAACCGTGGCGGTAATTATTGCGGCCAGCTCTAATTACTTAATTAATAACTCGCTCACCTTCCGAGCTAAACGTTTGCAGGGTTTTGGCTTAAGTGCTGGTTTATTGAAATTTTTATTAGTTTCTTCCCTTGGGATGGCAGCAAATGTAGGTATTTCAACGGTGGTATTCAGTAGTTTGCAAGGGGGGCCAATCGCCCTTGTTGCCCTGCTGGCAGGGATCCTTGTGGACTTTGTTTGGAAATACGCCGCCTCCTCCCGTTTTGTGTGGAACGTTCCCTACTGAAATTTCTATTAATTAGCTGGGGCCTAAGCCGCTTGCTGCTGCTGGCACCTTTGCTAGCCCAGCCATTGCCGCAAGGCTTGAACCGTTGGGATGTGGTGCACTACCTAGCCTTAGCTCAACATGGCGCCCAAGGCAATCTGCAAGCTTTTTTTCCGCTTTGGCCTGCATTAGTTGCTTGGTTGTTATCACCCACTGCAATTATTTCAAGCAACACTTTCCTTTGGGCTGGTTTTGGCCTAGCCAATTTCGCCTTTTTAAGCGCCCTTTGGCTATTGCATCACCAGGCCAAGGGGCTTTGGGGTGATGCCGCTGCCCGCTGGACCGTGCTGCTGGCTTGTTTTAACCCCCTTAGTTTATTTGCCTCGATTCCTTACACAGAAGCGCTCTATTTATTACTTACAGCTGCGGCACTAGCGCAAAATCTACCCCCATTGCTGCAAGGAATAGCCGGCGGCTTAGCTGCCGCCACAAGACCTACCGGAGTGTTGTTGTTGCCGGGTTTTTTGCTGCAAAAACGCTGGTTTGCAGCTCTTTTAACGGGCCTTGGCCTTGGCATGGTGTTGCTATTGGGTATCAAGAACAGTGGTGATCCCTTTGCTTTTCTCCATGCGCAACAAGCTGGTTGGGGCCATCAACCGGGGCTCAATCTTTCCGGATTGCCGCGTTGGCAACGGCTATTTAGCCAAATCCTCTTGGGGCCTCAAAACAGCAACAGCGGCCAGCTGCAAGATCTGCTCTTTCCGGTTTTGATGCTTGTTTTTGCAGGGCTCGCCTTCACTGCCTGGCGCCTTGATAACAATCGCCCTCGCATCGCCTTAATGCTTGGCAGCAGCAGCCTTATGGGAGCTTGGTTGCTAGCGGGAAGTCCGTTTATTAATGGGGCGATGGTGCTTGGCAGCCTTGGCTTATTGCTCTGGGGTTGGGGCCGCATACCAATTGAGCAGCGCTGCTTTGCACTTGCCAGCCTTGGCGCATATTTCCTTAAACAAAACACAATCAGCATCGAGCGCCATCTTTACGCCACGGTGCCCCTATTGCTGCTTATTGGCCTGTGGGCAAGTTTAAATCCCCGCTGGGGCCGTTTATTACTTGGCTTTGGAGCCCTGCTCTGCCTTGTTTTTGGTTTTCGCTTTGCAAGCGGCGGCTGGGTTGGTTAGCTCAAAGCTTCATGGGCGCAAGCAAGGTTCTGGGCTGAGCTTGGGGCGCCACGTTTAAGCAGCAGCGCTCCTTCTGCGCAATGCGCCACCCCATAGGCACCAGCATCAATTAGCTGCATAGTGCGGAATCGCAGCTCAAGCAACTGATCGCGATCCTCTGGAAATGCCGCCAAAAATGGCCGGTGATAACGGGGTAACAAGGCGATCCAATCCACCGCTGTTTTGTTGCCCTGGCGATTTAGAAAATCCGAATGATATGGATATCTCAACAGCACCGGGCGCATCGCCAGCCGCGGCACCAAAGGTGTGTGGGCGGCCACTGTTGCATCAGCAGGAATTAACGCCAACGCGGTTAAGGCGGCTTCGCGGCGGGCCCATTGTTCTTGGATACCCGCTCGGGCCCAAGGCTTAATGCTGTCTGGGATAAGGGCCGAAAGGCTGCGGTGCGGATTTGAGCTAAGCGCCAAAAGCAAAGAAAGGGAAATAGCGGCTGTCCATAACTGCCGAAACCACTTACGGCCAAATAACTCTGGGTGGGAGCGCCACCAAAGCACTGCACCGCCAAACACCCCAGGCGCTAGATACAACACATATCGCAAACTGGTGGCTAGAGCGCTGAATCCTTTAGCCGCCAAGGCAATAAATAAAGGTGCCGCAATTAATAACCAAGCATCAAGAGATAGCAAAGGCAATAAAGCTAAAGGCAACATCGGTGCCAATAGATATTCAAGGCTGCGGACAGGCGGGCTAACCAGTTCTAAGAGCAGCAGCTGCGGTTGTTTCAGCAATGCCGCCAGCAGCCCCAAGGTGCCAGAAGCTTCACTGCCGGGGCTTAAATACTGGCCAAACTTTTCCGAAAGAAAACGTTGATTAACATCAGGGCCAAGTAAAGGTTGCAACCAAGCTGTTGCGAGCACCACATAAATAACAGACCAAATCAGCACTAGCGCTGCCAGCAGGCGCTTTTTTCCTTGCAAGCGCAGCAGTCCCCAGAGGCCAATACTGAAGCTCACAATGCCTGCATCACCTCGCAAAAAAGTGATAAAAAGCGCAGCGCAAAGAGCTGGCCACAGGCGCCCTTGCCTTAAGGCCCAGATCAGGGCAAAGCCCAGCAACGGCACTGGGCAGAGGTCGTGGAAATTTTCCAGCAGCGGGCCAAGCACCGTGATCGAGCAGTAGTAGGCAATCAGCAACCTCAAAGCGATCGGGCTAGCCAAGCCTTCAGAGCAAGCCAGCTGAAACAACATCAAGCCACCAGCTGTTAACAGAGCCACCTGCACCAGGGGCAAGGCATAGATCCCAAGCATTGGAATCAAAGGAATCCAAAGTTGGCTCAAGAGGTTCAAATGCTGGCTGGCGTGCAAGTAACCCAATTGAGGTAATTCTCCCCCTAATTTCACAGCCGCTGATAATTCCGCCGATAGGGTGCTTTCAAACCAGCGACCCTGGCTGCCACTCCAGAGCTCCTGCAAAAACAGGCCTTGGTCGTAGCTGGCGCTGAATCCTTCCAGCCGCCACAGCTGTAAGGCGATGCCAAAAACGAAAAAAACCGTGGCCACCCTTAACGGCTGAGCGAGGAGCATGGGAACACCGCAGAGCATGAATATGCGTTTAATTCTCCCTGACCCCCGATGGCCCTGGTTTCCACTGCTAATGGGGGCAGCCCTAAGGCTTGTGAATATCAATGCCCCAATCATTGGCGTACATAGCTGGAGGCAAGCCGATACCGCTGCCCTAGCTCGAAATTTTCAGCTAAATCAACTGCCGATCTGGCTGCCTCAAGTGGATTGGGGTGGGGTAAGCAGTGGCTATGCCGAAACTGATTTTCCCCTTTATTCCTATGGGGTGGGCCTGCTTTATCAATTTTTTGGGCTACATGAATGGCTGGCACGGGGGCTGAGCTTGCTCTGCAGCATTGGCGCCATTTATCTAGTGCAACGGCTTGGCAGAAATCTTTTTGGCCAGGCGGCGGGCTGGTGGGGTGGGCTGTTTTTCGCGGTGCTGCCCCTTTCTGTTTTTTATGGCCGCAGCGTGCAACCAGAGGCATTGCTAATGCTTAGCGCCGCCCTTGCCCTCGAAAGGGGGCTGGCCTACAGGCAACAGGGCGGCAAGTTCAACTTGGTCTTAATGGGGCTTGGCTTAGTAATTGCCAGTTTGGTGAAAGTTTTACCCCTGTTTTGGCTTGGCATACCGCTGTTATGGCTGGGCTGGCGGCGCTGGCCGCTATGGCTTGCGGGGGTAATCGCCCTGCTTGCAACGGTGGCTTGGTATGCCCATGCCCACCAGCTATTTCTAGAAACAGGCCTGAGCTTTGGTTTTTGGGGCAGCAAAGCCTCTCGCTACAGCTGGGCTGATTTGTTGAACTGGCGTTATTGGGGCGATATCTTGCTGCGCTTTAGCTTGCGCGGATTAGCAGTGCTGGGGCTACCACTATTAGTTTTTGGCCTGTGGATACCAAAACAAAACGAAGCAGAAGGAATGCTGCCGCTGGGCCTTGGGGTGGTGTTAATTGCAGGAGCTTTAGCGCCTAGTTCTAGTTACATACACGAGTATTACCAATTGCCACTGTTGCTATTTGCTTGCCCGCTGCTTGGTAAGGCTTGGCAAAAACTTCAACTAAAATCAACTAAAACTGGAAAGCGCTGGTTAGCCGTTGCCTTAGGGCTGGTGTTAGTTATTAGTTTTACGGTGTTGCAACTGGATTATTGGGGCAAAGAAAATCCCAACAAGAGTGATATCTGGGCTCAAGCTCAGGAAATTAAAATTATTACTCCAAAAAACAAACCGCTAATAAGTGTTTCGGCAGGTGATCCCACCTTGCTTTATTTAAGCGATCGCAAAGGTTGGCTAGTTACACCTGAAGCAGTAAACAATGAATTACTAAGCGCCCTAAGGAAAGAAGGTGCAAGCGCTGTAGTTGGCTCGTGGAATAAAATCGAAAATTACTCAGAATTCAAAGATGGGCCAGTTAAACAAAAACTAGCAAAATTACTTGGAATAAATAAGAATCAAACAAATGGTAACTATATAATTATTCTTAAATAATGGAACGATGCCCCCGCAGAGCGGGGGCTCTCGTCGGGTTCGCTATGGCGCGAAACCGTTTGATCAGGAAACAAACGCCTTTATCAGGCGGCTTTCTCCGCGATCAGCAAACCCTGCATGTTGGAACTGTGGGGCACGAACACCTCCTCCTGGTTGGATGATGCTGACCGGTAAAGCATTCGGCATTTCGATCCAAGGATCAAAGCACCACTTCACTGTCAGCAGGACTCGCCAATTTTAACCAATAAAAAGGCGCCTCGAGGGCGCCAATGTTGATGAAATTAGAAGGGCTTAGAGCGCGTTTCCACGTGGCAGAACCTCTTCTGGGAAGATGAAATTTTCATGGGGCTGGTCGGCTGGTGCCATCCAGGCTCTTAAACCTTCATTCAAAAGAATATTCTTTGTGTAGAAGGTTTCAAATTCAGGGTCTTCAGCGGCCCTGATCTCTTGGCTTACAAAATCGTAAGCGCGCAGATTCAATGCCAAGCCGATGATGCCAATGCTGCTGGTCCATAAACCCATCACTGGCACAAACAACATAAAGAAGTGCAACCAGCGCT
>Ga0310320_10055_pt1 | contig 10563 bp, 9 predicted proteins | sample LakEriER3TotalD5_FD_195534 | JGI IMG/M metagenome (GOLD analysis project Ga0310320, IMG submission 195534) | Enriched freshwater cyanobacterial communities from Lake Erie, Ohio, United States - ER36.Total.D5 (v2) (version 2) | ecosystem: Environmental > Aquatic > Freshwater > Lake | place: USA... | reverse complement strand
AATGCGGCTGCCGGGATCTATCTATTACGACAAGGAGACAGGTGAAGCAACAAACAGAAGCGAGATTATCAGCACTTGCGAGCACCGTTACGACGCAGCAGATATTGAAGCGTGCCTGCCGCCGGTATTACCTACACCAACGCCTAAAGCTGCTACCAGCACCCGTCAGGTAGCTGCTGCACTAAGCAGGCAATCTTCTGATGGGTGGCCGCCAAGAACAGTTAATGAGATTCAAGCTGCTGCTGCATATATTCCAAAACGTATTGGAGGTGAAGGCACGTATGACAGCGACCGCAACGCCTTATGTGGGTGTGCTGCTGCTTTCAGTGAAGCTGGAGTTGCTGATGCTGATGGCGCTGCCCTGGAGCTGCTGGGGCACTTATGGGCTGATGCTGGCTTAGGTGCAGCAAGGCAAGTGCTTGATTCCACCACTACCCGGAACGCTGCTAGCTTCTGGCGCATCGCTGGTGATAACGGCTTTTCGCTTAGTCGCAAACAATCTGGGATCATCCAGGAACAGTCTCAGAACGTCCGGGATAGTGCAGCAAAACCAAAAGTAAAGAAACCAAAAAAGCAAAAGTTGTTATCCCATACCCGCGCGATGGAGTGTTTTAATCATTGCGTTTATATTCAATGCAAAAAAGAACGTAATAGCTTTAGGCGTACAGTTAGATTACTTAAAGCAGCAAAAGATTTAGGTTTAGCGTCATATATTAACCGCGTTGAAATTGCAGAAAAAGTATTAGAAGTTAAGCAACAATCTGGTGATGGTGGGTTCAAGCCTCTTACTGCAGCCGATCGTGTCGCAATGAAAAAACCAGTGATCCATTGGTTATTGCCTGGATTATTACCTGAAAATGATCTAACGATCCTCGGAGGCAGACCAAAAGTAGGAAAAACACGTCTAGCAGTTGCAATGGCTGCTGCTGTACTGAAAGGAGAAGCTTTATTTGATCTACCAACACCAGCAGAAGCAGTGCCTGTGGTGCTTGTAACTGATGATCAAAGCGATGGCGATACCGCATCAATGCTGGAAGCCGTCAAATTATGGGATCACCCAAATTTGATATGGTCTCCCAATTTCAGGATCAGCGAAACGGATCTCGATTTACTACTGGAAACAATAAAAACGAATCCAGGCGCGCTTGTAATTATTGATAGCTTGCGATCTATCAGCCGCAGCATGCAGAAAGGAGAAAATGATTCTGAAATCGGTGCAGTTTTATACGACCTGAAGCAAGCAGTGATGGATGCCGGTGGAACTCTGCTGCTAATTCACCACTGCAATAAGGCACCGGATCTAGTGGGTGGGGAAGCACTCAGCGGTCATAACGCGATCGCGGGTGCTGCAAACACTGTTTTGACAATGCACTATTTGCAAGGCGAAAACAACCAACCAAACAAGTCAATACCTGAACGCCAATTATTTAGAGAAGCCAGATCCGGCGATGGTTTTGATTTAGTTATCACCCGAGATGGCAGCAGCTTTAGATCGTTGGGTTCGATGGATGCGCATAAAGAACAGGCACAGGAACAAAAACAACTATCAAAACTCAACGGCCTCCAGCACCAGGTGCTTGATGTAGTGGCGGGTGAATGGATGACTCGCCGTCAGGTATGCGAGGAACTCAAAATTGAATGGAGCGACCGTGGCCAAAACAAAGAAGCAAGGCAAGTGAAACGAGCTTTAGATCATTTAGCTGAAACAAAAAAGATTGAATCAGGTAAAGCCGGGCTCGAAAGTACTTATCGAAATCCGTCTCGTATGGGTACAAAAAAAGACGTATCAGTGGTATCAGTGGTATCAACCAGTCATACCAAGGGTTTTGAGTGATACCACTTTTGAAACGGCAAATGGTATCAGTGGTATCAACCAGTCATACCAAGGTTTTGTAGATCTACCCGCTCCTATGGATCAGCAAGCCGAGGACCGTGATCTGATGCCACTGATACCACTGATACCAAATAAAACGGATCAGTCAAAAACGTTGCTACCACTGGTTGATACCACTGATACCACCGCTTTTAATAGCAACGAGAAAAAAAGCGATCACATCCAGTCGACCATCAACTTGACGGGATTAAGTGACCCATCAACGGGCGAGGTAGGAAGCGGTTATGACTCCTTAACTGATGGCGATGATCCGCACTGGGGGGCAAAGCCATGAACAGCCCTAAACGGTTCCGCATTGCCAACTGTCTGGACCGCAATCCGCCGAATAGCAAAAGGATTACTAGGCCATCAAGGTGGGGCAACCCTTACCGCGTATTGAAGAAAGCGGTGGATGCAGCCCAAGCCGCCACTTTGGTTCATGCATAGCTCGCCACGGCATTCCAGGTCATAACGGCCATGCCTATCTCAACTCCAATGGTGAAAAGCCCAGGGTTTGCTTGCGTTGGGCGGGCACAAACAAAAAGATATCTTGATTTAATTTTGGAGCGGGAGCTGTATGGCAATTTGCGGGGATGTGTCTGCCTAATACGTGACCACTGTGGGAAAATTCCACCGGGAGCTATGAGCGCCAGTAAAAAAGAGCACATAGATCCAACGCTATCGTTATGCACTGCTCGTAGAAATGGGTTTTAGGGCCATTAATTCCAGCGCAACTGACAATCAAGCAGGTACGCCGACCCTTCCCTGCAGGGCTTCTCATAGTTAACCCTGGTCAGCCTGGCCTATTTGGACAGGAAGCTGGACAAATCTCCGAGGGGTAGGGAATCAAACAGGGCCGGGAGCAGGCACAACATCAAGCCATGGGCAGACGCCAGCGGGCTGTGGTTAATCAAGATCAAGAGGGATGGAGTGCAAGCTTTAATTCCCTAACCCCCCCCCGGGGGCAGGGCTGATTCAAAGTTCAGCAAGGAGTCGATTGCGGTTGTCGCCGCGCCATCGCCAGTAACGCTGTGATGTCATGCATCACCGTCTGTAAGCCGGCCCGGATCGACTGAAACCCAGTCAGGCGCAACAGATTCAAGGCGGCAGTGCGCAACGTGGCCATCACGCCGGCGCCATTGCCCCGGTAGCGGTGGGCGTCCTCATGGAGCTGGGTGTCCCTGATCCAGTGCCAGCCCTCAATGCTCCAGCGGTCTCGTACAAGTTGCAGCAGGGCTTTGGGGGTGGTGCGCAGGCTGGTAAGAAACAGGTGGGTGGCCTGAAACGGCCTGCCCTCGCGACTGCCGCTGGCCGTCACCTCCACGATCCAGCTGGTGCCGGTCCAGGTCTCACGGATGTGCTCTGGAGCCTGTTTCGCCCGCAATATCCAGGTGATGTTGCGACCGTGGCCGATCTCGTGATCCGTTGCCACAAAAGGGATGCGACGCTTTCCTTGGAACTGGCATTGGATCTGGCGATGCAGGGTCTTCTGGTTACCCTTAACGGTCAGAAGGAAGTCGGCCCCCTGCTCCTTGAGCTGCCGAAAAACGGCTTCTGGGTGTGGAGCGCATCTGCCTGGATCAGCACGCCCTCGAGATCCAGCTCGCCAAGCAACTGTTTGAGTACTGCCCGCTCATGGTTCTCTCCGGTGGCGTAGCAGGCCTGACTGATGGCCACACCCAAGGCGGCGGAGTACAGCGTGACCTGGGCAATGAACGCGGAACCGCCGCCGGCCGTCGGCTCGATCGAGCCTCTCAGGGTCTTGCCGTCACACACCAGCTGGTCAAGATCACTTGCTCCACCTGGGATCTGAGCGATAGTCCAGTCCCGGATCGCAGCGCATAGGGAAGCGACATCAACCTGACGGAAGAAGTAACGGAAAGCTGAATCCGACGGCGGACGCCGCAGCTCCAGGCCGAGTGCCTCGGTCAGGACGCTGTGGTGGCGGATGGCAAAACGCTCCAGATCCCGCAAGCTCTGACAGCGACTCAGGATTCCCAGCACTGCCACCAAAAGGAGGTACCAGGCCGGAATGCGCACGCCTCGGCGCATCCGGGCATCCGGTATCGCCTTGAGGTAGCTGATCAGGTCGAGATCGGTTGCAGCAGAGTCGCTTTTGAGCACAGGGAGGAGGCGATTCCGCCGACCTCAGCCCATGCTGACAGCCCCCGCAAGGACGCCTGTGACGGACTTTGAATCAGCCCTGGGTCTTCCACCCATGTGGTTATGCGAACAATTGTTACAGATAGGATTTATAGTCTATATCAGTGTACATAGTACTAAATTGAACACAACTTTAAACTTTGGGAGATGTCAGAAGAACAACTCAAAGCCTTTTGGGAAGCTATCCAGGCTGATACTGGATTACAACAAAAGCTACAAGGCGTCACCGAACCCGATGCAGTTGTGGCGATTGCCAAGGAGGCGGGCTTTATGATTTCGACAGAGGAGCTGGAGCGGGCTCAGGCAGAAATCTCAGACGAGGATCTTGGAGGGGTTTCTGGGGGTACGGACACACCAATGTGTTGTTGTTGACTGAACACATGGGATCTTGGAGATGCTACCCACACTCACAAATGTTGTCCACTCCTTCTCCTCAGCTTCCTGTCTGTTGACTTCAATCCCGGCCTACACAATCCTACCGCTCAAAGCCCCTGCCACCACAGGGGCTTTAAAACGCCATCCGATACCTGGCACCATCGCCTACCTCCGCCGCCAATCTTGAGCCACTTTTCCGCTCCCAAACAACTCAAATAGCCAGATTCAACTACCAAATACTTCGCCCCCCTATCTCTACTAATTTCCACTCATAGCAAAGCCAGTCATCTCACTTCTTCAACTCTACTGATACATCTATCTCCCCAACGCAACTACCAATTACTTCGCCCCCTGTCGCCATCTCGGATACCATTAGCTCGCCTAAACCTCGCCGCAATCTGGTGCCACTCGTCAGGTATTTGATTGAGACGACAATCAAATGCAAACGGCAGTAACTGCTGACCTGGTGATACTCGCTTGCTCTTACTGCTACTTCTGCCTTTCTCTACCAGTCGCTTCAGCATCCTTGAGCCCCAATGACACTTGGGAGCACCTTTGGCGTGATGGCGATACTGCTGGCAGAAACGCTCATAACGCTTGGAGCATCCCTTCAGCGTTGCTGCCAGAGACAGGAAGCTTGGGTGCCACTCACCGATGCCATCATTCTCCAATCTTCCGTAGTGCCCGTAGTTGGAGTAGGGGTCGTAAAACCCCTTTCTGACCCCTGCTGCCTTTGGATTGGCGTGGATATACCTGAGTGTATTCAGCACTCTTCTGTGGTCTTTGGGGGCAATCGCAGTGGCGTAATACCTTGCCTCCCAGAAGTGTCCGCAACGCCCCGTAAGGCGATTTAGTGCCATTGCTGAATACCAACCAATCCAGTGCATCAAACGGGGGAGTTGAGAGGCATCATCAGGTCTGATGAGTAGGTGCAGGTGATTTGCCATTAGACAGACCGCATACAACCTGTGTGGCACCTTGGCTTGTGCCTTGGAGAGCACTGCCAGCAGCACATCCCGTCTCAATCCTTTAGCAATCAAAAACTGACGGCTATTGCACCGCAGCGTGATGTGAAACGAATATCCCTGAGGCAGGCATCGGGGTGAGCGGGGCATTGCTGATGCATCGTTCTTCCTGTGTCGATATTATCTAGAAATGAGATGGCTTCTGGCCACGGCATGTTGACGACAAGGATGATTGGACTATCCACCCCCGCGCCATAAACGCAAGCCATCGGTGCAGCCGATCATGCCCTGGAAGTAATGAGGAGTAGTGAATTCACCATTCCATCCCAACGGAAGATGATTGAGCAACCACTTGGCATAGTGGTGCCGCTCAGCAATCAGTGCATAGGAGGTGTGCGCAGGGTAGATGCGCACCTCAAATCTACTCACCCTACAGAGCTCAATCAGTGCAGCATGATGCCAATCTAAGTCGAGGCCATCGCTAACCATCAAACCGCCTTCCTCGACAGGTGCATAACTAAACATCAGATGGCCACTTAAAACCAAGTCAAAGTGAGAAGACGGGAACGGCAAACAGGGAAGTGCTTCAGCGAGATAACGTTGCGGGCAGGCACCACGGTCAGCTAAAAATATTTCGAAGGCAGATCGCTGATGCGCATGTTTCTGATCAAGCCAATCTGCAGGATCAGAATTCTTTGCGATAGGCCTCAACAAGACCTGAGCAGCAGCGTGTTTGAGCCGCAGCTGCGCATCGGAGAGGGCATAAAGCGGGTCGCAGGCCACGGCATCAATCCCTGCAGCGGCAAGCATCGCAGTGAACGAACTGGGCCCACCAGGACAGTCCAGAACCTTACAGCCTTGCAAGCCCTGAAGATCATCACTGAGGCCAAACATCGAAAGCACATCTTCTGCAGGGCGTCCATAGAACAAAACCTCATTCAATCTCACAAGTTCAACCCAGGGAGACCCCATCTAAAGAGTTGGTTCACATGCAATCCTCCTCCTAAAGCGATGAAAGCATGAATTCACCGATGCAAACATCGCTCCACGGATCCAGTGAGGTGGCACGAGCAAACAGGTTCGAATCACCAGCTCCCAGACTGCAAGGTGCAAGATCCAATGCCGTTGCGACCAGGTAAAGCTGCTGCATGATCACCCCCACATGTTTGAGTATCAAGGCATAAACAAAGCCCTCATATTTCCAGCTCAGACGCCCATAACGAGCAGCGAATTGAAACAGAACATCGGGTTGCTGTTCAGCACCTGAAGACCTACAAGCGATCTGGAGCAGCTGCTCACAAGAGGCATTCAGCCCGTCGAGGCGCATCAGTTGATGCTCCAGAGGGTCATAGCGATACAACCCTGACGCCACTCCATCGCAGCGCCGAATCAACAGATAGGTGTCAATCTCTTGCATGGCACCACCGCAGGCCACAGGTCTTGAAGCCGCTTCATAGGAGCTGGCCACCCCTGGCCTAGCCGGATTGAAATCTTGAATCCGCAGTGATGCCCAAAGCAAGTGGCCGAGCTGCTGCAGCCTCACCGCCTCCTTGCCAGGACGGCGATACGAACGTCGTTGCTCAAGCACGCTGAAGAAACCGGGTTCCGGAGCATCCGGCACCGGTCGTGGCAGGGAGACCGCATCCAGACCTGTGCCCTGATGGAGGAGAGGGGGAGCGGGGCCGCGCACAGCACCCGGGAACGTGGCCCCCAGATTCCGCCCATTCCACCCCGCTCGGGAACGGTGATGGAGGCTCAAATCCTCTCGTGACCAACGCTGTTCATCCGCCTGGCGATCGCAGCTTGGCGTGCCATCAGCCTCCACCACCCCCACCACGCCGGCGGTGAGCAACAGCATCAACAGATCATCTCCCTGCTCTTGAAACGCCTGCGGCAAGGCCCGCATTGCAGTAGGCCAGTCGCTTGCACCGGCCAGCTTCCAGATCAGAGGCAGCAGTCCCGGATGCAGCAGCAGCAGCCGGGCCCCTTGAAGCGGACCCTCCAACAGCACGCCATCGACCTCTGGTGTGATTTGAACAAAGCGCGACCAGCGGACACGCACTTCACCTGCAGGGGGATGACAGCGCTCCAGAACCGTCGACTGCGGCACAAGGGTGACGAGCGACTCCTGCCCGCTCACCAGATCCAGGGCAAGCCAACCTCGCTGCTCCATCTGCTGCAGCGTGATAAACGGAGCCAGGGAGGACGCACCCTGCATCAGAGCCAGAAGAGTGCCGCCCCCATCGCCCAAGCGCTGGAGCATGTTGACCAAGGGCTGCGCAGGCGACGTCAGCCGCAGGGCACGCCCCCCCTGATCAGCAAGCAGCAGATCCTCACCTTCGTAGCGCTGCTCCACGCCGGGCTTCAAGCGAAACTGCAACGCCATTTCAGATAAAGATCGAGATCGGATTGAGTTGGTCTTCCGTCAGGGGCTGGGGTAGCTGTTCCAACCGCACAGGCACGTCATAGAGGCGACCGGGGGCATAACGCGCCCAGAAATGGCGCAGCCCCGGGACTACCACCTTCACCACCAGCAACCCCACCAGCTCACGGGTTTGATCCAGCACCAGCACCTCCAGACCTTGCGCTTCCACACAGGCGCAACAGTGCTGGATGTCTTGCAGCAAATCACCACTGTGGTGATCCGCTAGCGCGTCGACCCGACGCATAGGGGCATCCGAATCCGGCAGCAAATAGGGCTGATTCACCACGGTGGCCGTCTTGAGCCATTCGAGCGTCTCCCAGTCATCGAGACCGTCCGCTGAACCATCGAGATCGGCGTCGGCAATGCCAAGCATCTGATTCATTTCAGCCAAGGCCCGCTGCACGGCGATGCGGGGATCGAGATGACAGCCCAGCCCCATCAGGATGCGATCGGCATCCCCCTCGCGATCCCGGGAGAGGGCCACCACGGTGGTGATACCTAAGTCAGTGGTGAGATCCAGGGCCCACACGTCGCGGCCGATGGCGTTGTAATCGTGAATCAGGCGCGCTATCCACGCATCCCCACTGCTGGAGAGATCAATACCAGGGCGCTTCAGGCGGTTGTACCACCAGATCGCCACAGAGTCGCGTTCTACCAACTCCAGGAACCCCTGCAACACCGCTTCTTCCACGGTGTTGCCCGCAGCATTGCCATTGGAACAGCCCATCGCGATCCAGGGGTCAGCATTCTCGGCACTGACGTCACAGTTACGCCCCCCGAACATCATCAACAACTGTGTGGGCAGGAAGCAGCGGCGTTGTCGACTGATCGACCAGATCGGTGTCCAATCGATCTCCTGGTCATGATCCAGAGGCATTGGCACGCGATTGAATCGGCTGCCCTTGGCATTCCACTGATCACGCTCAGCGAACTGCAGTTCGCTATAGCGCATGACGTCATTAGGAGCGAACACGGCATCGCCATAACGCTTCTGCATCTCCCGCAAACTGCCCCGCTCACGCGGAACACCAGGGTGATCTTCAGCGCAGAAGCGCTCCAGCGCTTCTCCCAGCGCACTGGCCCGGGCCTGTTCCAAGGAAGCACCTTTACCCGCCGAGCAACTGCGGAGGTTGCGGCGAAGATCGTTCAAGCTCTCCAGCATCTGAGCCGGGTTATGGCCGGCCACAACCACGTGCGCAGACTTCAAGGTGCTTGGAAGAGACCGCAACTCCGACACGATCCCACTGATGGGGCTGATCAAGGCGCCAAACCGTTCCAAGGTCTCTTCGGCCGCGACATGGCGATGGCCACCGTCATGGTCAAAGCGAACCTCGCAAGGCTGCAACACAATCGGTTCGCTGCGAGGCTCAACAGGGCGTCCACAGGTTGGGCAATGGGGGTCCACCACCAGGGCATGCCGCCCACTGCTGTAATCGACCAGATTGAAGGTGACAACATGATTTGTGGTTTGCGGTGAAGCACCCGCAAGGATCCGAGCCACCTCAAGAGCCGACCAGTGACAAGCCATCACAGCACCACCGGGGGCCTGCAAAGGCCTTGGGATCCGATCCAAGGTCGTCTTATCCACTGCGGCAGCAAACCGCTCCACTTGGCGTTGGCGCATGAGCAAGCGGCGCAGGCAGGCCATACAGCCCGGCTGCTGGGGGTCGAACAACGGGCCCAACCAGAGCTCACGGCCGTGGGGTTTCACAAGGAGCCAGCGTCGCCCCTGCTGGCGAAAGCTCTGATTCAGAACGTCCAGGTCCGGATGAAGGTAGGACTCACACACAACCAAGGTGAGATCAGCCTCAGCATCCGCATCAACCACAGCCAGCCCCAGGCTGGCCAGGGCCTGCCGCATGTCCTGCAGGGAGCGATGCTCGTGCGGCAAACCCATCGGTTGCAACGCCACCCGCGACGACTGGATCAGTCCAACCGCCCGCTCAGGATCAAGCCCAAGGTCGGCCCAGTAAGCTGCCTCTAGTGGCGGCAAGGACGTGAGTGCTTGACAGAGATGGTTGCGTGACTGAAGGGAAATGAGAGTGAAGTACACCTGCGCTGCAGAAAACTCAGGAGCCAGCACCCGCACCAGCTGATCAACTGAAGAGTTGCCGTCAAGTAGAGGAATCAGTTGTTCATAGATTGGACCTCGCAAAACACGAGACCCACTCTCGCTTACCAGTAATACCCCCTCTCCAGCACAAATAACGGGTGTGTAATGGGGTCGGAGCCGGGTCCGACTTACAAACGAGATACCACTGCCCATCTAGTTCTGGTGCGCAGGGAAGGCTGGAGTTTGCACCACCGCCTCCTAGTAACTTCAATTTTCAATTTACTAGTATAGCATTAGAGGCTTAGTAGCTTTGGATAAATTATGCTAATCCAACCTAGTTCTCCCCATGCTGCAAGGCCAAGCTTTACCCGCCGGCGGCTCGAACGACAGCATTGGTGATCTGGTGCGCAGGGAAGGTTGGAGTTTGCACCACCGCCTCCGCCCCAACCGCCAGTTCCAGCCAAGGCCCAGCTGCCCAAGCGCTACGTGGCCTCTGTGAAACTCGATCCCACCAGGGCCAGCTTGCAGATGAGCGCCTTCGTGGAGGAGGTCATGTCCCACCTCCAGGCCCTACCCGGAGTTCAGATCGAGATGACCCTTGAGGTGCAGGTCAATGCCCCTGGAGGCATCGACGAGCAGACGGCTCGGATCGTGCTGGAGAACTCGGCTTCGCTAAAGGTGGATAAGCCGGGACTGTACTGAGTATTGC
>Ga0310320_10051_pt1 | contig 10845 bp, 10 predicted proteins | sample LakEriER3TotalD5_FD_195534 | JGI IMG/M metagenome (GOLD analysis project Ga0310320, IMG submission 195534) | Enriched freshwater cyanobacterial communities from Lake Erie, Ohio, United States - ER36.Total.D5 (v2) (version 2) | ecosystem: Environmental > Aquatic > Freshwater > Lake | place: USA... | reverse complement strand
GCGCGAGCCAGAAGGGCAGGGCCGCCGGCAACTGGAAGCCGGCCAGCAGGCCATTGCTTCCCACGCCGCCCCCAATAAGGAGATAGGTGAAATAGGCCCCCAGGGTGAAGATCGCCCCGTGGGCGAAGTTGATCACCCCGAGCACCGAGAACACCAGGGTGTAGCCGAGGGCAAACAGGGCATACACCGCACCCACGGAGAGACCGTTGAGAAGGATTTGCAGGAGGTCGTCCATGGGGGGCGGCTAGGGCAAGAGCCGGAATCGCCCGGTTCTGCCATCCGGATTCATCTTGACCTGGGCCACATAGAAGTTGTTTTGTCTGATTTCCCCATTGGGCGTGAAGCCAATCGCGCCCAATGGGGTGGCATAGGTGCCTGAAAGGATCTGACGGTTCAACCGCTGCCGTAGGTCTTGGAGGGGTAGGGAGGCGAGGGTGGTTCCCCTGGGCAATGTGGCTTGCAGGGCTTGGAGAGCCTGGTGGATCACCTGGTAGGCGGTGAAGGCCTGGGCGCTGAATTGGGGTGGAGTGGCGCCCTGATTGCGCTGCTTGTATAGATCAAGGAAGCTTTTGTTGATTGGCGTAGACATTTCAGGGCTGTAGGCCTGGGCAATGAGCAGGCCGTCGCAATAGCGCTGGCAAACTGGAAAGATGTTGGGTGAATTCATGCCATTGCCCGCAACGATGGGGCCGCCATAGCCAAGCTCGCGCAGTTGTCTAACCAGGTTGCCGCCATCACTGGGCCCAGCCGAAATCACGATCAGTTCGGGCTTGCGTTGGAGGGTGTCGTTGATCTGTTTTTGGAAATCCATCTCGCCGCTATTGGTGCGTTGCACCGTGACGATCTTTAGGCGCTTTTTGAGGGCGGCAATTTCAAAATTTTTGAATTCTGAGGTGCTATAGGCGTCGTCTTGGGTATAAAAAATTGCAGCGCGATTTAGCCCTGGGTTGAGCTTGATGGCTGCAGCAATGGATAGGGGGGCCACCACAGAAACAGGCGCTGAAACCCTGGAAATGAAGTTCCCGATCTCCGGGATTCCATTGGCCGTATTCGAGGCCGCAATGACGGGAACCCCTGCACGATCGGCTAACGGGTCGGCGGCAAAGGCTTGTTGGGAATTCGAGGGGCCAATGAGGGCAATCGCCCCGCGGGAAATTTGGCTGCGAAAGGCATTCGTGGCCGTGAGTTCATCAATGCCGCCATCCTCAATCAAGAGTTCGGTTTTGGGTTCGCCCTTGCTGAAGAACTGCTGGGCGAGCTCAAGGCCAATCCGTTGGTCTTGGCCAATGATGCTGTAGTTCCCCGTCAGGGCAATCACCGCCCCAATCGGAAACTTTTTGCTGCCCTCGGACTGGGGTGCTTGGCAGGCCGTTGTTGCGGCCACAGGAAGGGCGATCAGCAGCCCTTTGAGCCAGGCTTTTTGCCATGTCGCCAGCTGCGGCTTCCAGCTGAATGCACGTCGGATCATGGGTCCCATTACGGAAGCAGGGCAAAGCGCCCAGCCCTGCCATCGGGGTTCATCTTGACCTGGGCCACAAAGAATTGCTTTTGGATCACTTCGCCTTCAGGGGTGAAGCTGATCGTTCCGAGGGGTGTTTGATACTGGCCCTTGAGGATTTCAGCCATCAAGGCCGTGCGGGCCTGGGCCACGGTGAGCGTGGTGAGGGGAGTTTTGGCATCGAGGCGCTTGAGGGCTTCACCCACCACCTGCAGGGCCGTAAAAGCCTGGGCGGTGAGCTGGGGAGGAGTGGCGCTTGCTCCGCCTTGGTTGGCCTGGAAGGCCTTCAGGAAGGCGCGGTTGGCTGGCGTGGCTAATTCCGGGCTATAGGCCTGGGCGATCAGGATCCCGTCGCAGTAGCGCTGGCAGATCGGGTAGATGTTTGGCGTGTTCATGCCATTGCCCACCACGATCATGCCCTTGTAGCCCAGCTCCCGCAGCTGGCGAATCAGGTTGCCGCCATCCATGGCCTGGAGCGACAACACGATCAGGTCCGGTTTCTGTTGCAGGGCGGCGGTGATTTGGTTTTGGAAGTCTTGGTCGTTGAGCTGGGTGCGCTGCACCGTGACCGGTTTGAGGCCCTTGGCGGTGAGCGCTTTCTGGAAGATCACCGTTTCCGCGGTGCTGTAAGCGTCGTCTTGGGCGAAAAACACCGCGGCGCGCTTGATGGAGGGCTGGAGGGCCAGGGCCTTGCCAATGGAGAGGGGGGCAATGACCGAGCTTTGGGCAGAAACGCGGCTGATGAAATGGCCGATCTGGGGAATGCCGGTGGCGGTGTTCGATGGCGCCACCACCGGCACCCCGCGCCGTTGGGCGATGGGGTCTGCCGAAAAGGCTTGCTGGGAGAGGGTGGGCCCAACCAATGCCAGCACACCACGGTTGATCTGCAGGGTGAAGGCCGCGTTGGCAGCGGGCTCGTCGCTGCCGCCGTCTTCCAGGCGCAGGGCCATGGGTTTGCCGTTGATGCCGCCGCTGCCATTGATCGCGGCAAGGGCCAAGTTGAGGCCTGTGCGCTGGTCCTGGCCGTAGACATTGGCGTTGCCAGTCAGCGCCAACACGGCCCCAACTGGAACCCCCTGGGCGAGGTTGATGGGCTGGTTGGCGCTGGGGTCGCTACAGGCTGTGAGCCCAAGCCCTGCGGCCAGGAGGGCCAGCCATGGGCCCAAGCGCTGCAAGCGACGAGGTGCCATTTAGGCGACGGCAGCGAAGCTTTCGCGGAAGGCGGCGAGGGTGGCGTCGATGTCGTCGTCGCTGTGGGCCAGGGAAGTGAAGCCCGCTTCAAAGGCACTGGGGGCCAGATAGACGCCCCGTTCCAGCATGGCCCGATGCAGCTTGCCGAAACGCACGGTGTCGGCGGCCTTGGCGTCTTCGAAGTTGCGAATGGGGCCCTCGCAGAGGAAGAAACCAAACATGGCGCTAACCGAACCACCCGTGATTGGCAGGCCAGCTCCCCTGGCGGCTTCCACAATCCCACTGGCGAGGCGATGGGTGATGGCTTCCAATCGCTCGTAGGTGCCGGGTTTCTTCAGCAGCTCCAGGGTTTTGATCCCAGCTGTCATGGCGAGGGGGTTGCCGCTGAGGGTGCCCGCTTGATACATGGGGCCCGCCGGAGCCACCATCGCCATGATGTCGGCGCGGCCGCCGTAGGCCCCCACCGGTAAGCCGCCGCCGATCACCTTGCCCATGGTGGTGAGATCGGGGGTGATCCCAAACTTGGCCTGGGCGCCGCCATAGCTGATGCGGAAGCCGGTCATCACTTCGTCGAACACCAACAGGGCGTCGTTTTCCTTGGTGATTTCGCGGATTCCTTCCAGGAAGCCCGGTTCAGGGGTGATGAAGCCTGCGTTGCCCACCACGGGCTCGAGAATCACACCCGCAATCTCCCCGGGGTTGTCGGCGAAGAGTTGTTTGACCGCTTCGAGGTCGTTGTAGGGCGCGGTCAGGGTGCTCGCGGCGGTGCTCTTGGGAACTCCGGGGGAATCGGGCAGGCCCAAGGTGGCGACACCCGAGCCGGCTTTGACCAAAAACATGTCCGCATGGCCGTGGTAGCAGCCTTCGAACTTGATGATCTTTTCGCGGCCGGTGAAGGCCCGCATCAGCCGCAGCACCGACATGCAGGCCTCGGTGCCGCTGTTGACAAAGCGCACCATCTCGACCGAGGGCACGGCCTCAATCACCATCTCGGCCAGGGTGTTTTCCAGGGCGCAGGGGGCGCCAAAGCTGGTGCCCTTGTCGATGGCCGCATGCAAGGCCGCGAGCACCTCGGGGTGGGCATGGCCGCAGATGGCGGGGCCCCAGCTACCGATGTAATCAATAAAACGGTTGCCATCCACGTCCCAGGCGTAGGCACCCTTGACGCGGTCAAAGACCAGGGGCTGGCCCCCCACCGAGCGGAAGGCCCGCACCGGTGAGCTGACGCCCCCTGGCATCAGGGTCTGGGCGGCAAGAAAGAGTTCTTGGGAACGGGTGGTGTTCAAGGAAGCAGCCAACGTCGGAGCGGAGGTGGCAGCGGCGCCCCAAGGGACATCCGCACAAAAGACCGCCGCCCATCTTGACCCAGAACGGGATGGATTGCTTCCTCAGTAAGTTCAAACCATCAAGATCTGGCCTTGAACGGGTGAGCATCGATTGGCCCCAACTCGAGCGCCAACTGAGGCGGATCCTGCCGGCGAAGGCGGTGGTGGCTGCGCGCCAGGAGTTGCTTGCCTACGACTGCGATGGCCTCACCTTGGAGCGCCATCAACCTCCTTTGGTGGTGTTACCCGAGACCACTGAAGAGGTGGCGGCCGTACTCCGCCTCTGCCACCAAGGCGGTGTGCCCTTTGTGGCCCGGGGCAGTGGCACGGGTCTCTCGGGGGGGGCTGTGGCTGAAACCGAAGCCCTCGTGATTGCCACCAGCCGCATGCGCAGGGTGCTGGCGGTGGATCTCGAGAATCGCCGCATCACCGTGCAACCCGGGGTGATCAACAGTTGGGTGACGCGAGCCGTCGCGGGGGATGGGTTTTATTACGCCCCCGATCCTTCGAGCCAGGTGGCCTGCAGCATCGGCGGCAACATCGCCGAAAACTCCGGCGGGGTGCACTGCCTCAAATACGGAGTCACCAGTAACCACGTGCTCGCCATGGAGGTGGTGCTCCCCGATGGCAGCGTGATGACCTTGGGTGGGGAGCTGGATGAGGCCCCGGAGTTGGATCTGCGGGGGGCGTTTATCGGCAGCGAAGGCACCCTGGGCATCGCCACCGCCATCACCCTGCGCCTGTTGCGCAGCCCCCAGAGCGTGGCCGTGCTCCTCGCCGACTTCACCTCCATGGAGGCGGCTGGAGACGCCGTGCGGTTGGTGACGGCAGCCGGTGTCTTGCCCGCAGGCATGGAAATGATGGACCGCTATTGCCTTGAGGCCGTCAACGATTCCTTTGGCATCGAGGAATACCCAGCCGATGCGGCGGCGGTGCTGTTGATCGAGCTGGATGGCCAGGAACGGGAGGTGGAGGCGGCCGTGACCCTCTCCATGGAGCTCTGCCACCAGGCTGGGGCCCGCACCATTCGCCAGGCCTGGGATGCCAGCGAGCGGGCCCAGCTGTGGAAGGGGCGCAAGTCGGCCATCTCAGCCCTTGGCAGGTTTTATCCCAGCTATTACCTCCAGGATGGGGTGGTGCCCCGCAGTGCCCTGCCCCAGGTACTGGCCGCCATTGATCAACTCAGCGAGGCCCATGGCTTGCCGGTTGCCAATGTGTTCCACGCGGGCGATGGCAACCTCCACCCCTTGATCCTGTATCGCTCAGATGAGCCTGGAATCCAAGGGCGGGTCAAGCAGCTCAGTGCCGAAATCCTGCGCCTGTGTGTGGATGCTGGAGGCAGCATTACCGGCGAGCACGGGGTGGGTTCCGATAAGCGCTGTTATCTCGATTGGATGTTCACCCCCGACGACCTAGCCACCATGCAGTTGGTTCGCCGGGCCTTCGATCCTGGGAACCTCGCCAATCCCGGCAAGATTTTCCCCACCCCCCGCACCTGCGCTGAGTCCTCCAGGCGGATGACCCAGCTCCAGGTTTCAGGGGTCCAGCTGCCTGAAGAGGCCGTGGTGTTTTGATTAGTTCCTACTGCTCCTAGCCAAGCGCCTGCCGGCCTAGTCCCCGTTCTCGTCGCTCTCCTCCTCCAGGGACCAGGCCAAATTCACCACCACGGGGGCGTGGTCGCTGGGTTGTTCGTTGCCCCGGGTGGCCTTGTGGATCAGGCAGCCCGTGGCACAGCTCAGGAGGTCGTCGGTCAGATAGATGTGGTCGATCCGCCAGCCCTTGTCCCGGTCCCAGGCGCCGGAGCGGTAGTCCCACCAGCTCCAGTGGCCGGTATCGCTTTCAAACACCCGGAACACATCGCTGAGCCGATCACCGACCACCCGTTGCAGCGCCTCCCTTTCGGCCTGACTCGCCATGATCCCGCCGGTTTGGCGCTTGGGGTCGGGTAGGTCCCGGTCTTCGGGGCCGATGTTGAAGTCGCCCACCATGCAAAGGGGATCGCCCTGGGTCTCCTGGACAGCCAGATAGCGCTGGAGGCAGGCCAGCCACTCGAGTTTGTAGGCGTATTTCTCCGAGCTCAAGGAGGAACCATTCGGCACATAGAGATTGAGTACCCGCACCCCATCCACGAGGGCACTGATCACCCGCTTTTGCTCGCTTAAGCCTGGGGCTTCTGGGTCGCTGGGAAGCAGGGCCTCGAAGCCGATCTGTACGTCGTCGAGGGGCAGCAGGCTGAGCATGGCGACGCCGTTGTACGCCTTTTGCCCACTGATGACCACCTGATAGCCCAGGGCTTCAAAGGCCGCCCGGGGAAAGAGTTCATCGGTCACCTTGGTTTCCTGCAGGCAGAGCACCTCGGGACGCTCCTGTTGCAACCAGGCCACCACTTGATCAAGGCGGGTGCGAACCGAATTCACGTTCCAGGTGGCGATGCGCATGGGCCCGCGGTCCGCTTGTCTCAGGGCCCCCTAGCATCGGCTGTCAGGTAGGGCCGGTGACGTGATGGAGATGGCTTCGCGCCAATCCCTTGGGACGCTTCGATTGCTGGGGGGTATGGCGCTGGGCTTCACCACCGCCTTGATCACGGCCTTGAGTCCTGCCCAGGCCCAGCAGGGGGATGGGGCTGGCCAGAGCTATGGGAACCCCCAACTCCAAAAAGAACTCGATTACGGCAACGGAAAACAGGATGGCGGTTCGATCTTCAACACAGCCAATCCGATTGAGCTGATGAACAAGTTGCGTAAATCCAGTTCCATGGATGACGCCACCTCCCCCTCCGATGCCGTGGATGCGGCCCTCAAGGGCCTGGATTCTTCGCCGGCCCCTGCTTTGAAGCCCGGCTCCCCCCAGGTGAAGGGCCCTTAAGCGATTCCAGGCCCCAAGCGGCGGCAATGGCATCGAGCCGAGGGTTCTCCTGACCGGGCTTGAGGGCCTTGGCCTGGGCGATGGCGGCCTGGGCGCCCCTGGTGTTTCCCCGTTCCTGGAGGAGCAGGGCCCTTGCCAAGATTGGGGTTTGGTCCTTGGGGAAGGCGGCAGCCAGCCGGATGAGCAGGGCTTCGGCTTGGCCTGGTTGGCCCTGGCGCTGGAGCACGTTGGCCAGCAGGAGGCCAATGTCTAGGGCCTCCGGCTTGGGGGGCTCTGACTGAAGAGCCGGCTTGCTGGCCTGATCGAAGGCCGCCTGCAGTTGGCTCACGGCAAGGACCCCTCTGCCGCTTTCCACTTGCAACAGGGCCATCAGTTGCAGGGCTTCGATGTTGCTGGGGTTTTGGTTGAGCAGTTGGCGCACCTCCCGTTCAGCCCCGCTGCGATCGTTTTGGCCCCGTCGTAATTCCGCCAGCACCAGGCGCAGGGCCGGTCGCTCGGGTTGTTGATCGGCCAGGCGCTCGGAGAGGATGAGGGCTTCGTCCTTGCGGTTGAGGGCGATCAGCAGCTCCAGCAGCCGTTGCTCCTCAGCCGCCGAGGCCCCTCCCTGGGTGGAGCGTTGCTGCAGGCCTTCGAGCTGGCGTTCCAGGGCCCGTTGCTTGGGATCGGTGGCCAGGCCACCGCTTTGCAGATGCCCTAGCCACCAGCCCCCGGCCAAGCAGGCCCCGCCCAGGCTGGCCAGGGCCAGGCCAATCCAAAGGGGGCGGGAAAGGGCAAGCGGCATTGGCGAGGCCCATGGCTGTGGCTACCCAGTTTGCCCCGGCTACCACTGGCATTGGGGCGCCTACAATCGGTTTTATGCGTCACCATCCGATTTCACCGGTCACCGAGCCGATGCAGTACCGGGCCATTGGCGTGGTGCGTGGGGTTTATGTGCCGTCCGATCCCGAGCAACTCACCCGTGGGTTGATTCGCACAGTCGACGGAGTTGAGATTGAAGCTGTGGTCTTGGGGCGTTTGCTCACCTTGATGCGCCGCCACCTCAACCTGGAAGAGCCCCATCTCTGGGTGGTGTACCCCCGGTCCAAGGAAGAGGAAGGGCTTCACCTCCAAATGGTGGGGGTCTGGGAGCCCAGCACCCTGGCCGAAGCCGAACCCAGTGATGCTCCCCCCGAAGCCGAGCCCAGCGGGGAATCTGCAGAAGGCGAACCCACTGGAGAGAAGGCTGAAGCCAGCGATCAACTGCCCGAGGGCGACGACTATGTCTCCGTGCGGGGTGAGCTGATTTACACCCGGCCAGAGACCGGAGATTTGGTGGTCAAAGTGCGGCAGCAGCCCCGCCCTGATGGCAGCAGGCCCGTGCCCTTCAAGCTCCAGCTCAAGGGCGAGGTTCCCCTCGAGCATCTCCGCCACTTCGTCGCCCTCAACCTGCGCCGCCAGGGCCAGCACCTGCAGCTCGAGTCGTTTGAGGTGATTGGTCCGGTTGCCCAACGCGGCACCCGCGGAGGCAAGGGCACCCGCGGAGGCAAGGGCCGCCGCGATGCCAAGCCTGGCCGGGATGGCGGTTCTGGTCGTGATGGTGGCTCTGGTCGTGATGCCAAGCCCGCTCGTGATGGTGGGGGCAATAAGCCTGGCCATGCCGCGGCTTCCCGGCCCAGTCCGGTGAGTCGCCCCTCCCTTTGAAGCAACCGCTGGGGGCAGGACTGGCGGTGTTGGTGGTGAGCCTGCTCGCCATCGTGGGACCGGTGCTCGGCATTTCCCCGGCCTGGATCGTGCTGGCCGTCGCCCTATCCCTCGGGGCATTGACCCTCGATTCGGCCAGTTTTGGTGGCCGGGGGGGCCACGTTTTGGCGGAAGCTCTTCCCGGCGGCGAGGCACGCCTGCGCCGCATTGCCATCCATGAGGCTGGCCATGTTCTGATCGCGGGCCACGAAAACATGGCCATGGGTGCTGTGTTGGTGGGAAGCCTGGCTTGCTTGAGGGCGGGGCTGAACACCAATGGCAGCACGGCCCTCGAAGCACCGGCCCAGGCCAAGCTGGCGGAGGAGGACCTGCGCCGGTGGAGCCGGGTGCTGCAGGCCGGCATGGCCGCAGAGGAGCTGATCTACGGCGAGAGCGTGGGGGGCATGGACGATCGAGCCCTGTTGGGCCGCCTGTGGGGCCTTTCCGGACTGGATGTGGCGCTGGCCCAACGGGAGCAACGCCGGGCCCGCCGGGAAGTGGACGCGCTGCTTAAAGAGCGCCAGAGCGACCTGGAGGCCGAGGCGGAGCGGTTGCTGCAGGCGGCACCCCGGCTAGGGCGATGAGCCCCCCAAAGCCATGAGCCAGCTGGCCTTGATCGATTGCCCCACCGGCCTGGCGGGCAACATGTTGTTGGCGGCCCTGCTCGATCTGGGCCTGCCCCAAGAGGTGATCGATACCCCCCTCGCGGCCCTGGGATTGGCCCATGCCTATCGGTTGGTGGTGGACGAGCGCCGGAGTGCTGGTCTGCGGGGGCTGCACCTGGAGGTGGAGCTTCGCGAGGTCTCCCCGCCCCATCGCCATTGGGGGGATTTGCGGCAACAAATCCTGGCGGCCCCCCTGGATGGTGCCCTTCAGGCCAAGGTGCTGGAGGTGTTCAGCCTGTTGGCAGAAGCCGAGGCGGTTGTCCATGGGGTGGCGCCCGAGCAGGTGCATTTCCATGAGGTGGGTGCCGTGGATGCCCTCGTGGATGTGGTGGGGGTTTGTGCGGGCTTGCTCCATTTCGGTGTGAGCGAGCTGATCTGCAGTCCGCCCCCGGGCGGCCATGGATCGGTGGCCACGGCCCACGGCCCCTTGCCCTTGCCAGCGCCCGCCGTGCTGGAGATCGCCCGCCAGCGTGGGGTTGAACTGGCGAGCGCGGAGGGCTTTCCTCCGGCCGAACTCACCACCCCGACAGGGCTGGCGCTCGTGGCTTGTTGGGCCGATCGCTTTGGGGTGGCGCCAAGTCACATCCCCGCAAGCATCGGCATTGGCCTGGGTAGCCGCCAGCTAGATCGGGCCAACCTGCTGCGCCTCACCCTGGCGGCAGCTCCCCAGGAGCCCCTGAACCAGCAAGCCTTCACCCAGGCTTCTGAGATCCAAGAAGTCTTGCTCGAGCAGCAGGCCCAGATCGATGACGCCACCGCTGAGGACTTGGCCTTCTTGATCCAGGCCCTGCGCGAGGCCGGTGCCAAGGAGGTGTTCAGCCAACCCATTGCCATGAAAAAGGGCCGCACCGGCCAACTGCTGACGGTGCTGGTGGATCCCCCAGCCGCTGCAGCCCTGCGCCGGGTTTGGTGGCAGCACAGCAGCAGCTTGGGGGTGCGGGAAAGCCAGCAGCTGCGCTGGGTGTTGCCGCGCCGCAGCCTGGAGATCGCTACCCCCTTGGGAGCCGTGCGCCTCAAGCAGGCCCAGTTGCCCGATGGGCGCTGGCGCAGCAAGCCTGAGCACGATGATTTGATTGCCCTGGCCACCCGCCACAATCTGGGCCTGGATCAGGTGAGGACCATCGTGGTGCAGGCATTAACGGCCCTCGATGGGGAGCAACAGTTGTGAAGCGATTCCAGAAGCTGCGGGCTGGTCTCCAAACCCTGCTGGCTTGGCTGCGGGCCCAGGGGGCCCAGCTCCCCGGGGGAATCAAGCTGTGGACCACTCTTCTGAGTGCAGGTTTTCTGCTGGCAGCCCTGCTCAGCCATGGCCAGCAGCTGCTGCAAATGCGGCTGGATTTGCAGGGCGTCCTGTGGCTGTTGCTGGGCGTGGGTATCAGCCTGCTGAGCCTGGTGGCCAATGGGATCGGCCTGGGGGTGGTGCTCCATTGGCTCGGGCTCAAGCCCCATGGCCAGGCCCTCGTGGTGGCCTATCTCGCCACCAACCTCCGCAAGTATTTGCCCGGCGGAATTTGGCACCTGGCGGCCCGGGTTGAGTTGTTGCGCAGCCCAACGGCTCCCCTGCAGCAACCCACTTCTGCGG
>Ga0310320_10045_pt1 | contig 11025 bp, 15 predicted proteins | sample LakEriER3TotalD5_FD_195534 | JGI IMG/M metagenome (GOLD analysis project Ga0310320, IMG submission 195534) | Enriched freshwater cyanobacterial communities from Lake Erie, Ohio, United States - ER36.Total.D5 (v2) (version 2) | ecosystem: Environmental > Aquatic > Freshwater > Lake | place: USA... | reverse complement strand
ACCAACTCTGGTACTTGGAGCTCAAACGTAATGGCGGGGTGGTGGCCCGTTGGCGCGCCGCTAGCGGCGCGCCTGAGAAACAGAAAGCAGACCGCTTTTGGAGCCCTGGCAACGCAGCACCCCTGCCGCCAGGCAGCTATCGCTTAGGGGAGCCGGAAGCTTGGGATAACAGCTACTGGTTGGATCTGCTGCCAAATTTCCCCACCACCCGTAGCGCCCTGGGCATCCACACCTGCCTGCCTGGGGTGGGTTGTATTTGCTTGCCAGATAAAGCAGATACAGAGGCTCTAGCTCGCTGGGTGAAGGCCCTCAACCTCAAACAACTCACGGTTTTGAATTAGGCAGGGATTCTTGCTAGAATAAGAATCATTCTCAGCCTCCCATGGGCTTATTTGCTTTTTTGCGTTCTGCCGCTGGGCTGGCAATTGTTTTAAGCCTCGGGGCCTGCAACGATGCAGATAAAAGCGCAAAACCATTCAAGGTTCTTACAACTTTTATGCCGATTACCTTGTTTACCAAGGCGGTTGCAGGTAATTGCGCTGAGGTGCAAGCCCTGATCCCAGCAAATAGTGGGCCCCATGATTTTCAAGCAAAACCAGCCGATTTGATCGCCTTGCGCCAATCGAAATTATTAGTGAAAAATGGTTTGGGAATGGAAAATTTCCTCACCAAGCTAATTAACTCTGCTGGTAATAAAGATTTGCTAGTTATTGATTCGAGCCGTGGCATAACCACCCTCGATTCACCAGAAGAAGGGGGCCATTCCAATCACTCTCACTCCAATCAGGGTGAAGTAAATCCCCATATTTGGCTTGATCCCCTGCGGGCAATTAATCAAGTGGAAAATATTCGCGATGGTTTAGTTAAAGCCGATCCCAGTTGCGCTGCTAGTTATCGCAGCAATGCAGCAACTTATGTAGCCAAATTAAAAACACTAAATGCTGAAATAACCAACCAATTGAATCCTTATCAGCGTAAAATCTTTGTTGCTTTTCATGATTTTGCTCCTTATTTTGCCGAGAGATACAAACTCACGGCCGATTTTCTCGTTGATGTGCCAGAACTAAATCCAAGCCCCGCTGATCTACTGCGGGTGGCGGCTGATGTGAAACGCAGCCAACTAAAAGCTTTGTTGAGTGAACCACAAGAGGGCGAACGTTCCTTCAATGCCCTTGCCAAAGACCTGGGGGTAAAAGTTAGTGTTTTTGATCCAATGGAAACCGGCAGTTTGCAGGCCTCGCTAAACCCTGATACTTATTTCAAAGTGATGCGTAGCAACGTGGCTGATTTGATCAAGGCATTCGGTGGATAAACCTGTTCTGCGGGTTGAAAATCTCAGCGTTAGCCGCGAAGGCCAACTAGTGGTGGATGGTGTGAATTTTGAATTGCTAAGCGAAAGTGATACCGCCCTTGTAGGCCCGAACGGTGCAGGCAAATCCAGCTTGGTGGCAGCAGTTCTTGGCCTATTGCCCCGTCAAAAGGGTCAAGTGTGGGTACTAGGCCATCCCCTTGGCCCTGCAGGTGAACTACCCCATTCGGTGCGATCCCAGATCGCCTATTTGCCTCAAACCTTTGCCCTTCAAGGACGCTTTCCCCTCAGCGTGGCTGAATTTGTAGCTTTTGGTTTTGATCCCCCAGGCCCCCGCTTGCCTTGGGGTGGCAGATCAAAGCGACATGAGGCGGTGCTTGTTGCCTTGGCACGCACCGGCTCAAGCAACTTGGGCGCAAAGTTATTAAGCGAACTATCTGGCGGTGAACTAAAGCGGGTGCTGTTGGCTTTTTGCGTGGTGCGGCCCCGAAAACTATTGCTGCTAGATGAGGCGCAAGCGGGGCTTGATGCCCCCGCCAGTGAGCAATTTCAGGAATTGTTGTTGCAATTGCGGCTTCAGGAGGGGTGGACTGTGCTGCAGGTATCCCACGACTTTGAAATGGTGCGCCGTAGTTGCGATCAGGTGTTGTGTTTAAACCGTTATTTACGTTGCAGTGGGCCGCCAACCCAGGCCCTTAGCCCCAAGAGCTTGGCTGAGCTCTACGGGCCGAATGTTGTGGCCTATCAACATCACCACCATGTTTGATAGCGCTGGCGTGCTTAGCCAACCATTTATGCAGCGGGCCCTGCTGGGGGGCCTGCTCACTGGTGGGCTAGGCGGTTTGCTGGGTAGCTTTGCGGTATTGCGGCAGCTTTCCTTTTTTAGTGATGCCCTTGGCCATTCCGCCCTGCTTGGGGTGAGCATCGGCATCCTGCTCGGAATTAATCCCACCTTGGTTTTAATTCCATTTGCGGTGTTATTTGCCTTGCTGATAAACCAATTGGTAGAGCGCAGCAAGCTGCCAGCTGATGCCTTGCTGAACATTGTTTATTCCACTTCTTTGGCCTTTGCCGTGGTGGCCCTGAGCTTGGTGGAAACCTATCGAGGCGGAATCCAGCAATTGTTATTTGGCGACATCCTCGGCATTGGCTGGCTTGATCTTGGTGTAATCGCCTTGCTGTTGCTGGGGGCAGTGTTGTATCTGGTGTTAAGCATGAGAGCCCAGGTACTACTAACGCTAAATAGTGATTTTGCTGGGGCTTTTGGGGTTAGGGCTAATTGGCACAGGATCGCTTTTATTGTGTTGCTCGCCGTGGTGGTGGCGGTTTCGATCAAAGCGGTGGGGGTGTTGCTAATCAGCGCCTTTGTGGTGATACCAGCCTGTGCAGGCCGTTTATTGAGCCGCCGCTTTCCGGTTTATGTGCTTAGTTCAGCTCTGTTGGGGGGCGGTTGCGCGTTGCTGGGGCTTCTAGCTTCTGGGCTAACTAACCTTCCCTCTGGCCCCTGTGTAGTGATTGTGCAATTCAGTGGTTTTATGCTGGCTTTATTATTAAGGCTCATATTTTGAACATGGGCATCACAATCGATAATTCTTTGCTCTTACCACTTGATTTCAGCGCTACCCCTGGGGTTGGTGTGATGTTATGCGGCCATGGCAGCCGCAACGGTTTTGCCTGCGAAGAATTTGCCAAGCTGGCCAATGGTTTGCGATTGCTATTACCTGAAGTGCCCGTGGAGCACGGCTATCTGGAATTTGCGCGGCCAATCATCAAAGACGGTTTAGATAAATTGCGAGCCAGGGGCGTTAATCGCATTTTGGCTTTGCCTGGCATGTTATTTGCTGCTGGCCATGCAAAAAATGACATTCCATCTGTATTAAATACTTACGCTGCTGCTACCGGCGTGCAGATCGATTACGGCAGGGAGCTGGGGGTAGATCTAAAAATGATTCAGGCCGCCGCCGCTCGTATTAAAGAAGCCATCGTTCTTGCAGATGCCAATGAAGTTGTTGCCACAGAAGATACCTTGCTCGTAGTTGTGGGTAGAGGCTCATCAGATCCTGATGCCAATTCAAATGTGGCAAAAGTGTGCCGCATGTTGGTGGAAGGGCTTGGTTTTGGCTGGGGTGAAACCGTTTATTCTGGTGTTACTTTTCCTTTAGTAGAACCAGGCTTGCGCCATGCGGTGAAACTAGGCTTTAAGCGGATTTTAGTTTTTCCATATTTCCTTTTTTCAGGTGTATTAGTAAGCAGGATTTATCAACATGCAGATCGAGTTGCCCTAGATCACCCCGAGCAGGAATTTGTGCGGGTGGGTTATTTAAATGATCACCCTCTTGTGTTGGAAACCTTCAAAGAACGCTTAGCAGAAGTGATGCGGGGCGATGCAAATATGAATTGTTCAATGTGCAAGTATCGCGCTCAAGTGCTTGGCTTTGAAGCGGATGTTGGCGCAGTTCAACATAGCCATCACCATCATGTGGAGGGCTTAAATGAACCCTGTACCTTATGTGAAAAGGAATGTACAGGTGCTTGTCAGGAGCAGATCAATGCTGCAGCCCAGAGCCATGCCCATCAGCACACTGCCCATCCCCATGCCACACACCCTTTAGGGCCGAGCAGTTTGCACTAATCGCCCAGGTGGTAGCAGCTTTTTGACTGTGCCAGGCAACTAGCAACTGCTTTGCTAAATCACGCAACTGCTTTGAATCAGATGTGGCATCAATGGCACGGCTGAAGCGTTCGATTTCAAAACGTTGGCTTGTGGTGAGCTCAATTGAGTTGCCCATGGCAGCTGAATAGAAACTAAGGGAAATGTATTCAGCTTTTAAAGCCAAGTTGTTACAGGAGCTACCGCCGCTGATAGCTATGTTTATTTCAAGATGTAAATCCGGATTTACTCATAAGCTTTGCCAATGCTATATATGTAAAAATCTGATCAAAGCCCTGTAGTTGCTATGCGATTAAGCTGGCCCCAGCACCTACAGGCTTCCCGCAGCGTTGAAATGGCTAGTGAGGATCAGCGGGGAATGGCAATGGCTCTTATGGGAATTTCACTTTTAGTTTTAGCTCAAGATTTACTTGATCTTGGTTTAAGAGCTCAAGATCAAGGCTTAGAACTTTCTGTTTTAAGGGATTAATCTTAAAAATCTAAGCCTTCCTCACTGGAGGTAAGCGGGTGCTTACAAGCCAAGCAGCCCCTACCAACAGGCAGGAAGCCCAAAGACAAGCCTGCATACCACCAAAAAGAAATAAGGCACCAGATAAAACAGTGCCAAGTAGGCGCCCAGCTGCATTAGCCATGTAGTAGAACCCCACATTTAGGCTGACAGATTCAGCATCTGTGTAGGCGAGCACCATATAACTGTGAATAGAAGAATTCATTGCAAAGATCACTCCAAATGCTGCTAAACCCACCACCACGGCAATGCCCGGTTGCCCCACTTCACGCCACAAGGCAATTGCAATCAAAGCTGGAATAGCTGTTAAACAGGCACTCCAAAATTCCACTGCCGCCACGCTTGGTGCTGTACTTTGCCCCCAGGAGCGCCTCAACGTGGGTGCAGCAGCTTGCACGATTCCGTAGCCAATAACCCAAAGGCCCATAAAACCGCCCACTTCCCAGAATTTCCAACCCAAGGCAGATTGGAGGAATACCGGCAATGCCACCACAAACCACACGTCACGGGCACCAAATAGAAAGAATCGCGCTAGAGAAAGCACATTTATGCCCTGCGATTTAGAAAATAATGCAGAGAAGTTTGGTTTTTCTTTCATCCTCCCAATATCTCCTGGCAATATAAGAGTTACAAGAAAAGCTATAAACAATCCAGCAGCCATTGCCCCAACTGCAGCATTAAATCCAATTGTTGTAAGCAGAATTCCGCCAAGAAAGAAACCAACACCCTTTAAAGCATTTTTGGATCCGGTGAGGATTGCCACCCATTTAAATAATTGATTATCGCCTTTATTTTGATCATTTGGGGTTTCAGGTACAACTGTTTTGATTGCACTTTTGGCACTCATTTTATTAAGATCTTTGGCAATACCGCTGATGGCTTGAGCAAGCATCACATAGGCAACGCTCCACCATTTGGGCCAGGCATCATCCACTGGCATCAGCATTAGCAAGGCAGCCACTTGCATTAAAGTGCCTGTCCATAGGGTGAGGCGTAAACCAAAACGAGCACCTAAATAACCGCCATATAAATTTGTGACTATGCCAAAAAATTCGTAAAAAAGAAATAAGAACGCAATTTCAAGGGTGCTGTAGCCAAGTTCATGAAAATGGAACACCACCAGCATCCGCAGCGCTCCATCCGTAAGGGTGAATGCCCAGTAATTACCAGTAACAATTGCGTATTGCTGAAGGGATGTGAGCATCCGCATCAGTGTTTCTCCGCTGCTGCGATGTAACTAACCAGGTCTGCCATTCGGCAGCTGTAGCCCCATTCATTGTCGTACCAGGCATAAACTTTTAGTTGAGTGCCATCTATAACCATTGTTGAGAGCCCATCAATGATGGCGCTGCGGGAATCATTTAAATAATCAACGGATACTAATGGCCTTGTTTCATAACCCAGAATGCCCTTAAGTGCTCCATTGGCGGCAGTTTCAAATGCAGCATTTACTTCCTCCGCAGTTACAGCGCGTTTTAATTCAAATACCGCATCGGTAATTGAGGCATTTAATAAAGGCACACGTATTGCATGTCCGTTTAGTTTCCCCTGTAGCTCAGGAAATATCATCCCGATAGCCTTGGCTGAACCAGTGGTTGTGGGTATTAAGTTTTGCAGGCAAGAACGGGCTCTACGCAAATCACTTTTAAAGCAATCTACCACAACTTGAGTATTAGTAACATCATGCATGGTGGTTATCGAGCCATGCAGGATTCCAAAATTTTCATGTATTACCTTCACAACAGGAGCTAGGCAATTTGTGGTGCAGGACGCTGCTGTAACCAATCTGTGTATGCTTTCGTTATAGAGCTGATGATTGATGCCATAAACAATATTTAATGCTTCCGCGCCGGCTATCTGCCCTTTAACAGGGCAAGCCACCACTACCCGCTTGATGGCACTGTTTAGGAAATAAGGCTCAAGGGTTTCAGCTGTTTTGAACTTGCCACTGCATTCCAGCACTATTTCAACGCCTGAATCAGCCCAAGGCACAGCACTTGGTGCTGTTGCTCTGCTGTAGTTAATCGGTTTGTGAATTGCATTTGCTACAACAAAACTGTTGCCCTGGGCAGTTACGGGATGCGGCCAGCGCCCGTGGACGGAATCAAATTCAAGTAGGTGAGCCGCGCTAGCGGCATCGCCAGCGGGATCGTTCACATGCACTAATTCAATATCGGGGCGCCCCCACAGGGAGCGAAATACCAAGCGCCCGATGCGCCCAAAGCCGTTGATGCCGATTTTCATTGAAGTTGCAACAGGAATTTGAGCTTAAATCAATTATGGTTGATGGGTGCTGTTTGCTAGATCACATGGTTCTTACCGGCATTGCCAGTGAGCAAGCCCTGCAACTACTACGGGTGCTGGCGGAACCAATCCGTTTGCAGCTGGTGCAGTGCTTAGGCAGTGGTGAGCGTTGTGTATGCGAACTCACCAGTGAGTTGGGATTAGCTCAATCCAAGCTCTCGTTCCATCTAAAGGTCATGAAAGATGCCGGTTTAATTACGGCCCGTCAGCAGGGGCGTTGGTGTTACTACCGCCTAGCCCCACAAGCTTTGATCTGGTTAAGCAATTGGCTGGATCAATTGGCCGTTAGTTGTAATTTATCCGCCCTTCCCTGTAGTTAAAGAATGCGTCTTGAAAAGTTCAGTTTGCTTTGAGGCGCTAAGAGGCAAGTTTTGGGAGTTAGGTTTCGGTGTTAGTGGCTTTGGTATATTTATGCTTGCTGCTAAGGCCTAGTTGTGAAAAATGCTGTTAAAAATAGCTTCTCGTTAAGGATTGTATTAATTGCTTCTCATGTTTTGTTGATTCCAATAACAGTGGTTGCCCAAACAAATGAGCAACTTTTTAATGATGGTTTGATATCTTCATATATGCTTAACTTGCTAAACAAACAAGGCGCCAAAACGCCAGAGGCTCGTATTGAATTAATCAAAAAGCTTTGCGCTACGGGCGATCTTAAATCTGTAGATTGCGAACAAAGCAAACCTTCTAACTGGACCTACAGATGAATGCAGAAAACTGGTTATAATAAAATAGATAATTTTGATTGACTACCATGAAAGATAATCTAGCAATCGTGCGCCGAATTGCCATTTATAGTGTTTTCAGCTATTTAGGACTCATCTTGATAAACAATTCGGAGATTAACCTGCCAAATATATGGGTTGCTTATTTGCCTATGTTTATCGGGGTGTATTTATTAACTCAGTTGATAGATAAGGCTTTGAAAGCTAAATGATTTTCAATTTTTGCTGAACTAATTGTTTGAAGCTTGCTTGTATAGAGCTTCTAACCTTTCGCGGCTGAGATCCACATACATAACTTCTTCCCCTGGCGCGGGGGCTTCTGGATGCAGTCGCCTTACTGGCCTGTTTGAGCTGGTTGCGGGCACCGTTGCCGCTTGGCGCAGATTTTGATTCATCAAAGCAAATGCCCCACCAGCAATTGCTGCGAAACAAACTAAATAAATGGTGGCTAAAAAATCGTTCACGGAGGCAGATTTAATCGACTCCCGAGATTGTAACGGATTGTTAAGGCTTTTGGGGCTTGTTTCAGCCCTAGCTAGCGGGGATTATTGCTGCTGTCACAATCGTTGGAATTCTCTGGGCAAGAGCCTGTTTTGTAATTGGCAACATTTTTTGGTTTTTAATAGCCCGCTGGTGGCTTGCGATTGGTCATCTCACCTCTTCATTAGCTTGTTTTATATCAATAATTGGCATTCCTTTTGTATTCAACATATTAAGCTTGCCCTAATCGCACTTGTGCCAATTGCTATGCAGGTGGTGCCAGTGCGTCGTTAAATCTCGTTGAGTTGATTGCAAACATCATTAAAGAAATATTTTAGGCAGACTAATTAACCCTAGGGCGACTGAGGCAGTAAATCAATTAGAAGTAGTTCTATTAAACCAATTAATGCAACACAACCATTAGGAACATCGCCAGGCTGTCTGTTCACCCCAGTTGCCAGCACTATGCAAATGTTTCCAGCAGCCCTAGGGGATGAGTAAACGATTGTTCAGGCACTACATCAAGTGATACCAGGCTTCCCTTAACCACCTCCACACCTAATTTCAACCGTACCGCAAGCCTCACGGCTTTGCTGCAATAGCGCTGCCGTTTAATGCCTATAACAGCAAGCTTTTTAGGCTAAAAAATCAGTCTCTGATTGAACGCCCCCTGAGTGATTCGAACACTCGACCGGCTGCTTAGAAGGCAGCTGCTCTATCCAGCTGAGCTAAGGGAGCATGTGCAAATCAAATCAAATTAAGCCGTATCGGAAATCAATCTCCCATATTGCCAGATACACGCCTAGATTTAATAGCTGCGGCAGATTTGGTAATGGCGGCCTCACGGCTGAATGACAGCCAAAAGCAGGAGGTGGTTCAGCGTTACCAAGCTGGTGAAACCGCTGCGGCACTTGCGGAAGCTTTCAGTTGCAGCGCAAATACTGTGAGCCGCACCATAAAAGCTGCGATCGGTATTGAAGCTTATGGAGCAATAAAAGATCTGCGGATTGCTGGGTCTGCTGTAAAAGCCATAGCAAAGGTATTACCTAGTGCTGAAGATTTTGCTTTTCTTAAGGAAGAGGAATTAGTTAAAGAAGATTTTGAAATTATTGACGTTGAAGCAAGTGATACTGAACTGAGTGACCCAGAAATCAGTGATTCGGAAATCAGTGATCTTGAGATTGAATCAAATAGTGATTTCATTGCCTTTGCACCCCTTGCGGTTACTGCAAATCTCAGTGATAGTAGCCCCTGCGTTAGCAAACCATTAGTTGCAAGTGAATTGCCAGCAAGTCTTTATTTATTGGTAGATCGTGAAGTGGAACTAAAAGGTACCCCAGTAAGAGATTTCACAGAATTAGGTCTTATTGCTTCTGAGGAAGAGGATTTACAAGCGATTGCTTTATTTATTAATCCACGCCAGGCCAAAAGGCAATGCGGCCGCAGCCAAAGGGTGATTAAGGTGCCAGATTCCAGCCTGCTTGAGCTCACCGCTCCATATATTTTGGCGCAAGGCATTAGCCGTATCGTGCTGGAGGGCGCTCTTTATGCCGTGCCTGGCAGCCCAGTAAAGCCTTAATCATCGCCGTTTGGGCCCAGCAGCGCCGCACTAGCTCCGCCGCTGAATACTCCGCATAAAATTGCCAGCCCCACCACAAAACCCTGCGGCAATGGCACCGTACGGCCCACGCCGAGATTAACGACACTGCGTTCGTTAATGTTTTGGCTGCCAAGGCACAACATCAACAGCAAAACAAATGTGCCGATCACACTGCCCATAAATAACCGCAATCGCAACAACATCAATTCAGCCTCCTTCCCATTCATTCTGCCCGGTGCAGCAACCCATAAAGGGCGCGGCGTTGTTGCCCACTGCTTTGCGCTAATTGCTTAGCTGCTTCCGATGCGGTTAGCCCCTTGGCGATCAAGGCATCTAGTTCCTGCCGTAATTGCACTTCATCCCAGGGGGGAAGTTCTGCAGCTGCTGCACCACCGAGCACCACCGTGCATTCTCCCTGGGGTGCAACGTTATTAAAATGAGCTAACGCACTAGCAAGATCAGGCCCCACTTGCTGTTCATGGCGTTTTGTAAGTTCACGCGCCACTTGCACTGGCCGCGTGGAATCGCAGTATTCGATAAGTTCCTCAAGCAGGCGCACCAATCGATGCGGTGCTTCGTAAATAACACTGGTGCGGCTTTCCGCTGCAATTGCGGTTAGCCGGCTTTTGCGTTCTTTCCCTTTTAGGGGCAAAAAGCCTTCAAAACAAAATCGACCACTTGGTAAACCACTACTCACTAAAGCGGTGGTAGCAGCGCAGGGGCCGGGGATACAAATAACCTGATGGCCAGCATTTCTAGCTGCAGCAACCAAATCCTCGCCTGGATCGCTAATTCCTGGCAAGCCAGCATCGCTGATAAGGGCAAGTGATTCCCCTGCCGCCAGCATTATTAGTAGTTCAGGAATGCGCTGTTTTTGATTGTGTTCATGAAAACTAATTAGAGGTTTACGAATGCCAAAACCATGCAGCAGCAAGCCGCTATGGCGCGTATCTTCACAGGCGATGCGATCTACCCCCGCCAGCACCAACTGTGCCCTGGGCGATAGGTCGCCGCGATGGCCAATAGGTGTGCCCACCAAATAGAGCACTCCCCCTTTGGGTTCTGAGCTCTCGGTCACAATGTCTTTCTCTTGTACCTCCATGATGCCCTTACCAACGGGTGTAGAACTAGATCCACTGCTAACGGTTTTAAGAACCTTGAGTTGGCAATCGGCAGATATTTTGCGGGCTTATGCCCGGGGCGAACAGCCCCCCTATGGTCATTGCCGCGCTTTAACGGTTGCCGATGGTGGAGAAGGCCCTGTTACGGCAGCTGATCTAGCAGTAAATAAACAACTGCTTGAAGGCCTTGCCAATGCCTTTCCAGCTGCTCCTTGGAACTTAATAAGTGAGGAAACAGCAAAAGATCAAGCGCTGGATCCGCAATATCAATGGCGTTGGATCCTTGATCCCCTTGATGGCACAAAGGATT
>Ga0310320_10042_pt1 | contig 11287 bp, 10 predicted proteins | sample LakEriER3TotalD5_FD_195534 | JGI IMG/M metagenome (GOLD analysis project Ga0310320, IMG submission 195534) | Enriched freshwater cyanobacterial communities from Lake Erie, Ohio, United States - ER36.Total.D5 (v2) (version 2) | ecosystem: Environmental > Aquatic > Freshwater > Lake | place: USA... | reverse complement strand
CTGCTGAAGATCACTCGGTAATTCCAGCCGCCGATTTAAAAGCAAATCACTGCCTGAATCCGCCCGGCTTATGGGGATCCCTAGATAAATCACCCCTTCCGGGTCTGCATAAAAGATGTAGCGCAAGCTGCGGCTAGTGCGCCAAAAATCTTCTGTTACCCGTGCTAATTCCCTGTCGTGTCCTTGCGCTGCTAGGGGCACCACATTGCTAGCCAGCAGTAAACCAAGATCCCTTGCGTAGCGAGTATCACCCATACGGGCTTCCTGCTGGATGCCGTTAAGGGAAAAGAATGTGAGGCCTGTCATCAAAAGACTCACCACCAAGGTGGCGGCAGCCAACAGTTTGGTTTGCAAACTGAATTCGCCCCACCAGTGGGTTATTGCTTCAAGCAAGCTGCGGCGGGCTGTTGTGGTCAGGGGAATAATTTGCTCTTGCAATATTAACGATGTCTTACCTGATGCCCGATGTCGCGTCTTAATTGCATTCCAGCAAAACTAACTTCGGCAAGGCGTTTATAGGCTGCTTCGAAGGCGGAATCAAAATCATCTGACTGGGCTACAGCCGCCAGCACGCGGCCACCACTGGTTTTTAATTGTTTGGTTTGATCACTTTTTACTCCGGCGAAAAACAACTGAGAAACTTCGGCTTCAACATCATTTAGGCCAGGCCCTAAATCGCAGATCAAATCACCCAACCGTGGTTCCCCGGGGTAGTTAGCAGCGGCAGCCACCACACAGGCGCTGCAGAGAGGCTTAATTGTTAGTGATGGGGCGCTTTCAAGTTTTCCTTCGGCGCAGGCCATGAACACTGCTGTTAGATCTCCTTCCAGTAACGGCATCAGCGTTTGACACTCGGGATCACCAAAACGACAGTTGAATTCGATCACCTTGATGCCACTAGTTGTGAGCATCAGGCCTGCGTAAATAACACCTCGGTAGGAAATCCCCCGCTGTCGTAAGGCAGCAAGCACAGGTTCCAGCACCAGTTCACGCACTTGTTCTAGGCCAGCAGCATCCAATAAAGGAGCGGGGGCATAGGCACCCATGCCACCGGTATTGGCTCCGGTATCACCTTCTCCAATGCGTTTATGGTCTTGGGCTGGGGGCAAAAGCAACAGCTGCTTGCCATCGGTTAAGGCAAATACAGACACCTCCGGCCCGCTGAGTTGCTCTTCTAGTACTACGCGGCTTCCGGCAATACCAAAACGCCCCGAAAAACATTCTTGAATAGCTGCGATCGTTTCTTCAAGGTTGCTGGCAACTGTTACCCCCTTCCCGGCCGCTAGTCCGTCAGCTTTCACCACTAAGGGGCGATCTAGGTGCCTAGCTAGGCGGCAGCCCTCCTCTAAGGAATCCGCCACCCAGAATTCTGCAGTGGGAATTCCTGCCTCTTGCATCAATTGTTTAGCCCATTGCTTGCTGGCCTCCAGCTGGGCCCCATCAGCTCCGGGTCCAAACACCGCCAACCCTGCTGCCCGCAATTGATCGGCAAGACCCGCGGCTAGAGGCCCTTCCGGCCCAATTACTACCAGGCTGATTTGATTGGTAGTGCAGGCGGCCACAAGGCCCGCACCATCCGAAACGTCAATTGCCAGGGTGTTGCAGCCAGAAATTGCAGCGCTGGCCCCATTGCCAGGGGCAAGCCAAACCTGGGGACTGCCCTGGGAACGGGCTAGAGCCCAAGCCAGCGCATTTTCTCTTCCGCCGGAGCCCACCACCAAAACACGTGCCACAGCCATACTTGCTCGGAGCTCCAGCTGCCCATTGCTCCTCACTATTACTACTGCTGTGGTCCCTTGGGTGTTGGCAGGCGGTCTGCTGGCAAAAATTACCAAGCCGATCCCTCCTTTACCCCCAGGCGCCAGCTCGGCAGAAGCCTTCGAAGAGCTTTTGCAAAAGGGTGATCGCCAGCAATTGCAGGCCGGTTGCGCGGAAGCACTAGCTGTTGGCCTAAACGATCGCTTGCGTTTATTACGGCCGCGGCTACTGGAGCTAAACGCGGAAAACCATTCATTGGCCGTGGTTTTTGCTGATGCCAAGGCGCTACTTGCTTGCAAGGCTCCAGAGGCGGCGCTGCAGGTGTTGAATCGGGTAAGCCCAGCAGCGGGAGAGCAGCGGGAGGAGTGGTTTTTATTGCAATGGCAAGCTGCAAACGCAGCGTTAAATCATCGCCGCGCCAGTTTGGCTTTGAGGCGCTTTTCCCAGGGATCCCCCCAAGCGTTAGCCGGGCAGTTGTTGCCCTTGGGCATTGGTCAAGAACTGCCGGTGCAACGCACAGCCCTCGAATTGCAAATCAATCAGTTAGAGGCCATCGGCGCTCTACCTGAAGCCGTTTCTTTGCTGCTGCAGCCCAACCCTTTGCCTGCTGTGAATGCCAGTCGCAGGCTTGAAGCAGCGCGATTATTAACGCAGCTTGGTGAACCAGAACGGGCAGAAGAACTTATTCCAGCAGGGCTTAACCAATCGGCCCTCGGCGCAGCTTGGGGGGTAAGTGTTGAATTACTCAGCCAGCAAAGGGCTTTGCAGTTGGCTAGCGGCAACAGCGCTGCCGCAGCCCAAACCAGTAAGCGTCAAGAGCGGTTGGCCCGGCGTTTGGATGATTCCATCGGGGTTAAACAGGCTGAATTGGCGCGTATTGCTGATGGCAGCAGCAATCCAGCTCTGGCGCAACGGCTTTTGAGTCGTCAGGAACCATTAGAGGCAAGTAAAGGAGAACTCCTAACTGCGCTACTAGCTCTCGGTGATGGGCCAGCACTTAGGCCCGCAGCGGGGGGAGCCCCGGCCATGGCCGCCGCCAGGCTGGAGTTTGCAAAGCGGCTGGCGCAACAACTAAATCATCGTGAGCGCTTGCTTGATTTATTGGCGGATCAGGAAAGCGAAGCCCGCAAGCAGGAGGATCCGTGGCTACTGGATCGGGTGAATCGCTTGGCTTTACAAAGCAGCGCAGGTAATCCGTTGCGGGAGCTAGATGCCCTTGATAAACGTTCACGGGAGCTACTTGCTGATCCTGGCCTCGGGGGTAGCGCTTGGGAAGTTTTTACGCCAATGCGGGAACAAGAAGAACTGGAGCGCTTACGTGGGGTGGAAAATCTGGAGCAAAGGCGTCAGTTAAGGCTTGGATTTGATCCTTATCCAGGTTTGTATTCCCTGCCGGCATTACTAGAAGATCTGCAACGTTTGCGTTTTTCAGTGCCTTTGCAACCTGTAATTTCTGAGCCCTTACCTGGTGTAAAGCAACCATGGCGCTTGGCGCCAGCTCAATTTGGTGTTTTGCCAAGGCAGCTGGGAAATCGACGTCGCAATTTATTAATAAAAGAATATGAGGGTGCCCTTGCTTCTCTAGAAATTACAGAACTTGAAAAACAGCAGGGTCTTAAATTATTTGCCGAATTGGTGCAACAGTTGCAGCAGCGAGAGCAGCTCACAACGGCAATTAACCAGGCCTCAGGGAGTGGCAAATTCACGCTTCAAACAATTACTCAGCAAGGGCAATTACTTTTGCTAGAAAAACAACTTGATCCAAGTGGCCCAAATATCAGGGGGTTGATGGGTTTTGCCCGCTCCGAAGAAGGCCTGCGCAGTTTGAGAGATTTGCACCAACAGGAAGATCGTTTGCGTTTGCGCGTTAGGGCGCAGGAAGCTCGGAATCTCCAGGCCCGCCGGCTGCTACTGGAGGATCAGCTACAGCAGGAACAGACCCGTGCGGCTCGATGGCAATCAAGGGCACCGATCACGGCACCTCAGCTGGAGGCCATCAGGCTCAGCAGGCTTTGGCGTGAATTCCGCAGCGACCCTGCCGCTGGGGTGGCACCAGCATTGCAAGACCTGGCCTACAGAAAAAAAGATGGCGCCCTTGAATTAGAGCTCTTGCGTTATCGCTTGCTGCAACTGCTTCCTTCTGGAATACCAAACCCCGGCAATATCAACAAATGAAAGAACTTGAAATCGGCGCCTTGCTCCATGAAGGCAAAGCAAAAAAGGTGTTTCACACAAACCACAAGGCTGTGGTGGCAGTGCAATTTAAAGATGATGCCACCGCCTTTAACGCTCAAAAAAAAGCGCAACTGGCAGGCAAAGGTTTATTGAACTGGGAAATTTCAGCCAGGTTGTTTGAAACTCTTGAAACTAGAGGGGTTGCAAGCCATTACCTGGGCTGCCTCGAGCCGGGTTGGATGGCAGTGCAAGCCCTAAAAATTGTGCCCCTAGAGGTGGTGTTACGCAATTTGGCGGCGGGATCGTTGTGTAAGCAGCTGCCCATTACCCCGGGGAGCTCTTTGCAGCCTCCTCTGCTTGATCTTTATTACAAAGACGACGCTCTAGGTGATCCACTGTTAACGGAAGCTCGCCTTGAGTTGCTGGCGCTGCTGGAGCCTGCGGAGCGGGTTCAGTTAGAAGCCATTAGCCGCGATGTAAACAGGGTTTTGCAACAGATATTTGTTGAAATTAACATCACCTTGGTGGATTTCAAGTTGGAATTTGGCCGCTGCAATGCAGGCAAGCTTTTGTTAGCCGATGAGATCAGCCCAGACACCTGCCGCCTTTGGAATCAATCAGATCAACGAGTTTTAGACAAAGATCGTTTTCGCAATGATCTTGGCGGTGTTGTGGAGGCCTATGGGGAGGTCCTTAAACGGGTCCAAGGGTTAGGGCCAACCCCTAGGCAATACCGGTAGGTTTTGGTTATACGCGGTGTTATTGCCGTTTAAGTGAACTCACTATGGGTATTGGTAGCTCTCAGCTGTTTCCCCCCAGCTTGTTTAAAAGTTTTTTTTCAACCGGTTTTTCAGCGCATTGGCTTTTATGCGTTCTGGTTCTTGGCGTTGGTGCTCCAGTTCAAGCACAGCCAAAGGGGGGGGGGCCTGCTTCCGATCAAATAGATAGTTCTTCTCCCGCAGCGATTGAAGCGAAAGTTTTAATAAGTGAAGTTTCAGTAGTGGGCCTTGAGGATCATCCCGATAAGGAAAGGTTGGAGCGGGCTGTTTACGACTCCGTAACAGTGAGGCCTGGCACGAGCACTAGCCGCAGTTCTCTCAAGACAGATATTGCTGCTGTTTATGCCACTGGTTGGTTTAGCGATGTGAGAATTCAGCCCCAAGATGGGCCATTAGGTGTAAAACTTGTAGTAAACGTAACGCCAAATCCGGTGCTTAAGGAGGTGGTTTTAACCAACCCCAAAGCACTTTTACCCAAGGCGCTGATCAGCGAAGTGTTTGCTTCCGATTACGGCCGCACTTTGAATTTAAAAAGCCTCGACCGTCGCATGGTGGAGCTACAAAAATGGTATTCAGAGCAAGGATATTCCTTAGCCCGTATCAGCGGCCCCACAAGGGTTAGTCCTGAGGGAGTGGTGGAATTAGCGGTGAGGGAAGGCACTGTTGAAGCGATTGAGGTGCAATTTCTTAATGCCAATGGTGATGCAACAGATGAAAAGGGAAAACCAATTAAAGGCAAATCAAAGCCCTGGGTGGTGAGCCGGGAAATTTCACTTAGGCCAGGTAAATTATTCAATCGCCGCCAGTTGGAAGGTGATATTAAGCGGCTTTATGCCACTGGTTTGTTCTCAGATGTAAAGGTAACCCTGAAGCCAAATCCCAGTAAGCCCGGGGAGGTTTCAATTGTTTTAGGTGTAACTGAACAATCGACAGGATCCCTCTCTGGTGGTGTTGGCTACAGTCAAAACCAGGGCTTATTTGGCCAAATTCAACTGCAGGAAAATAATCTCTGGGGTAATGCTTGGAATATGGGTTTGAATTTCACCTACGGGCAATATGGCGCCCTCGCTGATTTGAACTTTGAAATACCTTGGCTTAAAGATGATCCAAATCGCAGTAGCCTCAGGATCAAAGGATTTTTAAGTAGGGAAATACCACAGGTATTTCAAAGCCAAAATGATGGCGCTGTGCGCACGCTAGGCAACTTCTATAAACCACCAGCAAATTCTGTTAATCTTGCCCGGGCAATTTATTATAATCGTTTGCTTAAGCGCCCTGATAATGTTGTACTAAATGTTGAAGATATTGGGTTTGATAGCACTGCTGCTGCTGGCTTTGCCGGATACAATGGATATAACCTTTATGAAGCAGAAGGTGATTTAGTGCGGGTGCAACGCACGGGAGCAAATATTCAATACGTACGTCCTTTGCGGGGTGGAGATCCATATAAACGCAATATCTGGACGATGGTTTTTGGCTTAAGCGGCCAAGAGGTAACAGCCATGAATGGCTTTAGCACTCAGCGTAAATATGGTGCAGCGCCATTCACTAATAATCGCGATATATTTGCTGATACTGGTGAAATCATTTGCCTGGCGTATAATTGCTCCAGCAAAAACCAATTAGTAGGTGGTAGATTTGCTCTTTCTTATAACACCTTAAATGATAATAAAAATCCTCGATCTGGTACCTTTTTTAATGCCAGTAGTGAACAGTATTTAAGCGTGGGTGAGAACTCTCCCACTTTCAACCGACAAAGAGTTTCTGCTACCCATTTTATTCCTGTTAATTTTCTCAAGTTATATAAAGGCTGCCGGCCAAAGAAAGGTGAGCCGGAAGATTGCTCCCAATCGATTGCTTTACAGCTTACCGGCGGCAATGTAACTGGAAGTTTGCCCCCATATGAAGCCTTTTGTTTGGGAGGCAGCAACTCGGTTCGCGGCTATTATGATTGTGATTTAGGTGTTGGCCGCAGTTATATTGAAGGCACGATTGAATATCGCTTTCCAATTTTTAAAATAATAAGCGGAGAATTTTTCATTGATGCTGGTTCCACGCTCGGTAGCCAAAAGCAAGTTCCCGGTAACCCAGGTGGTTTGCTGCTCAAAACCGGCCAAGGTTTTTCGATCGGTACGGGCGTAATTGTTACAACCCCTGTGGGCCCACTGCGTTTGGAGGTGGCAAGCCAAGACCTAACTGGCAACTGGCGTTTTAACGTTGGTGTGGGATTTAAGTTCTAAAGGTGTTTTGGCCAGCTGATTACAGCCGTTGTTTCGGTTTGAGCTCTGCGGTGGAGCGCCGCGGTATCGGCTTGCATTCCGGTGAGAAATGCACATTGAGATTGCAGCCTGGGGCCGCAGCTGGTTTTCGAGTGGGCTGGATCGATCGCCCAAACGATCCTCCCCAGCTGCTGGATCCAAGCCTCGTTCAAGACACGCGCCTTTGCACCGCCTTGCGCCTTGGTGATCGCAAAGTTGCAACGGTTGAACATTTGCTTGCGGCCCTTGCCGGCACAGGCATCACCCAGGCAGAACTTTGGTTGGATTCTGAGGAGGTGCCATTGCTAGATGGTTCTGCCCTTCCTTGGGTGGAGGCGATCGCAGAAGCTGGAATGGAGGATCTAGGCCCCCGCCAGCCTTTGCCTCCTTTGCTGCAGCCGATTACGTTGCAGCAAGGCAATAGTTTTGTGGCGGCTTTACCAAGCACTGAATTACTACTTACAGCAGCTATCGAGTTTCCTCAAGCCGCCATTGGCCGCCAATTGTTTTCATTGGCGCTTACCCCTGAGGCATTTGTTACTCAGATTGCCCCTGCCCGTACTTTTGGTTTTCGCGATCAGGTGGATAAGTTGTTGGCGGCGGGATTAATCAAAGGCGGTGCCCTAGATAATGCCTTGGTTTGTGATGGTGAGAATTGGCTGAATCCCCCTCTGAGATTTATAGATGAACCCGTTCGCCACAAACTGCTTGATTTGATTGGTGATTTAGCCCTGGTGGGTTTACCCCAGGCACAAGTGATGGCCTTTCGCGGTTCACACTTTTTACATACCCAGCTGGCTGCTGCCCTCCACCAAAAACAGACTTAATGACAAGCCCCGACGCCTCGACACTCAGTTGTGAGCAAATTCTAAATTTGTTGCCACACCGCTACCCGTTCGCCCTTGTTGATCGTGTGCTGGAGCATGTGCCAGGGAAGCGGGCAGTGGCTTTGAAGAACGTAACTATTAACGAACCCCAGTTCCAGGGCCATTTCCCAGGCCGGCCCTTGATGCCAGGTGTGTTGATTGTTGAGGCGATGGCCCAGGTGGGTGGTTTGATTGTTACCCAGATGCCAGATCTGCCAAAAGGGCTTTTTGTGTTTGCAGGGATAGACGGCGTAAGGTTTCGCCGTCCGGTAGTTCCGGGGGATCAGTTGCTCATCACTTGCGAACTGCTCAGCTTGAAGCGCAAACGCTTCGGCAAGGTTCATGCCGAGGTCACCGTTGAAGGTGCTCTGGTGTGTTCAGGCGAGCTGATGTTTTCTCTAGTGGATTAACCATGGCCCCATCAACCTTGGCTAACAAAATTCATCCCACCGCGTTGGTTGATCCTGCCGCCCGTTTGGCTGAGGGGGTGAGTGTTGGCCCCTTTGCCGTGATAGGCCCTGAGGTGAGTGTTGGCGTTGGCAGTGTGATCGGCCCCCATGTGGTGATTGATGGCCGGGTGAGCATTGGCAGCGATAACCATATTTTTCCTGGCGCTTGCATTGGCCTTGAACCGCAAGATCTCAAATACGCTGGCGATGACACCGAGGTTGTGATTGGTGATGGCAATCGCATCCGCGAATACGTCACCATCAATCGGGCCACAGCATCTGGAGAGCGCACCGTGCTGGGGCATCACAATCTTTTGATGGCCTACAGCCATATCGGCCATAACTGCCGATTAGGCGATCGCATTGTGATCGCCAATGGCGTGGCGGTGGCAGGCCACGTAGACATAGACGACAGAGCAGTTATCGGTGGAGTTTTAGGTATTCATCAATTTGTTCATATCGGCAGCTTGGCAATGGTGGGTGGAATGAGCCGCATTGATCGTGATATCCCCCCCTACGCAATCGTGGAGGGGCATCCAGGTCGCTTGCGAGGTTTGAATTTAATTGGATTGCGGCGCAGCGGCCTCGCTGATGCCAATGACGGCGCCGTGATGAAGGAATTGCAATTGCTTTGGAAACTCATTTATCGCAGTGAATTTTCCCTTAGTGAAGCCTTAGCTCAAGCACGTTTGCAGCAACTTTCAGCGCCGGCCGAGAAATTGGTGGCATTTTTGGAAAATAGTTGCAAACAAGGCAGAAGGGGGCCATTGCCGGCCCAGCGCCCGTGACCCATCTGTTAATAAGCACCGGCGAAGTATCTGGTGATCTGCAGGGCAGCCTGTTAATCAAGGCCCTATATCAAGAAGCAGAACTACGCAATATTCCTTTGCGGGTGAGCGCCCTTGGGGGACCCCGCATGGAAACAGCTGGGGCAGAGCTGCTTGGCAACACAACTCCCCTTGGTGCCATTGGTTTATGGGAGGCACTACCGCTTGTTTTGCCAACGCTGCAACTGCAACGCAAGGCGCGCCGTTGGCTGAGCAAAAATCCTCCTGATGGCGTTGTTTTAATCGATTACATGGGGGGTAATACCCCCCTGGGCCGCCGAGTAAAACGTGAAAGGCCCAGTCTTCCTGTGCTCTATTACATCGCCCCCCAAGAATGGGCTTTTCGTCTGGGGGATGGTGGCACCACCCAATTAATTGGATTTAGTGATCAAATCCTTGCGATATTTCCTGAGGAGGCCCGGTTCTACAGCGAGCGGGGAGCTGTGGTGCATTGGGTAGGTCATCCGCTCCTCGATACTCTTGGCGAATTGCCAAACCGCGCGGCTGCCCGTCAGGAGCTTGGTATTGCAGAAGACGAACCACTTTTACTACTTTTGCCGGCCTCTAGGAAGCAGGAATTGCGTTGGTTATTGCCGCCCCTTGCAGAAGCAGCTGCCAGGTTGCAAAAACTATGCCCCAAGCTCAAGGTGATCGCCACCGCAGCTCAAGCCGGTTTTGAGCAGCCTCTGCGCGATGTAATTGATAAGTTTGGCCTGCAAGCAACAGTTCTGTGCCCAGATGATTCTGATCGGCTGCGGCCCACCATTTGCGCAGCGGCTGATTTAGCCCTTACAAAATCCGGCACCGTTAATCTTGAATTGGCCTTGCGGGGGGTACCCCAGGTGGTGGCTTACAAGGTGAGCCGGTTTACGGCCCTGATGGCGAGGCGTTTGTTGCGTTTCCAGGTAGATCACATTTCGCCTGTAAATTTGGTTTTAGGAGAAAGGTTGGTGCCTGAATTGCTGCAGGAGGAGCTCAAGGTGGATAAGTTGGTTGAAGAGGCATTACCTCTGCTTAGAAATGAGCAGTCCCGCAACAAAATGTTGACTGGATACGGGCGATTGCGGGGATTACTTGGCGAACCGGGCGTCACCCAAAGGGCGGCGGCACTCATACTTGATGCAGTTGTTAATTCTTGAAAATAAGTGCTTAAAGGATTTGCTTGCTTTTTAGGAGCTCTTCTGCTTTTTATCAGCAGCCCAGTGCAGGCTGCTCCAATCAATGAAGCAGTGCTTGCGGGGGGGTGTTTTTGGTGCCTTGAACACGATTTAGAAAAGCTACCTGGAGTGCTGGATGTGCAGAGCGGTTATGCCGGTGGCGATAAGCCAAATCCCACTTACCAAGAGGTGAGTGCAGGCGGCACCAACTACGTGGAGAGTGTGAAAGTGCGTTTTGATCCAGATAAATTGAGTTATGAAACCCTTTTGCGCTCTTTTTGGCGCAACATAGACCCCACCGATGGCAGCGGCCAATTTTGCGACCGGGGTTCTTCCTATCGACCGGTGATTTTTGTTGCTGATGCCAATCAACAGAAGGGGGCAGAAGCAAGTGCTGCAGCTGCTAGAGCGGAATTAGGCAGCAAAAAAATGCTGCGGGTGGCGATTGAACCGCTTAAGCGGTTTTGGTCTGCTGAGAATTACCACCAAAACTACGCAGAATTAAATAAAGCCAAATACAACTTTTACCGCTGGAGTTGTGGCCGTGATGCCCGCCTCGATGCTGTGTGGGGGAATAAAGCTCGGAAAGGGCTTATGTGGTCATCCTTACAGTCAAAGCCAGGGGGACAGCGCTAGGTTTGATTTATTGGGGAGGTAGGCATGTATTTACTGCTTATTCGTGAAGGGTTAGCTACCCGGTATGTGGGCCCTTACGACAGCCCAAAACATGCAGCAGACGATTTAGATCGTTTGTTGGCCGATTGTGACGCCAAGGCCCGTTGGCAGATTCATGAGTTGCAGTCGCCACAATTTCTAGGCTTGCGGCAATTAGCGGCGGGGATGGCCGCGGAATAAACCGCTTTCCACCATTAAGCCAACCCCAGCATTAACGCAGATTAAACTCAAGGTGCCAAGCCAGAACCAAGGTTTTGCGGGGTAGGCCGCACGCCTCATTACCGCTTCTCCAAATAAGCAAAGCCCCATGGGTAATAACAAGATTCCCGATTGAGCTTTTAAG
>Ga0310320_10041_pt1 | contig 11368 bp, 9 predicted proteins | sample LakEriER3TotalD5_FD_195534 | JGI IMG/M metagenome (GOLD analysis project Ga0310320, IMG submission 195534) | Enriched freshwater cyanobacterial communities from Lake Erie, Ohio, United States - ER36.Total.D5 (v2) (version 2) | ecosystem: Environmental > Aquatic > Freshwater > Lake | place: USA... | reverse complement strand
TTGTCCAGCAGCGTCATCAGGGAGGGATGCCAGCAGGTTGATGATTTGTTTGTCGTTGATCGGATCGCTTTTCTTGCTGCGCGCATCTGCAGGCTTGCGGCCAATCGCATCCTTGAGGTCGCCAGGAGGTTGCCATATCCCAGGAAACTGCTCGCGTGCGACGACGTACCGCAGGAACTGGGCGAGATTGCGCGCGCGTTCTTGGCGGGTGCGGCTACCGGGATCCCATGCCCTAATACAACGGTCGATCAGCTCGGCAGGCGTGGTGGGTGGCTTGCGATTGTTGAGCTGGGTAATGGCATCGCTCAGCACCGGGAGATATTTGGCCTCCCAGGTATTCGGTTTGATCGCGGTGCCGTGGCGCAGTTTTTGTTCCTTGAAGCGTTCGAGCGCCCCTGCCCAGTCCTGCTGCTCTGTGAGTTTTGGCGCCTTGCCCTCAGCTACCAAGGCGGCCTGTTTGAGGCTGTAACCCTGCTGCACAAGCGTGTAGATGTTCCGCACGCGGGCTTGGGCATCGGCTGCGGATGATGCAGCCCAAGGGAAAGCAAGTGTGACGGCTTCCTCCGTCGCACCCCTGACCTTCAGCATCACGCGCCCGCTTTTTGGTGATTCGCGGACGGTCCAGCCAAGGCCGAGTTGCCGCACCTGCTCGCGAAAATAAATTGCCCAGTGGTCCAGGTTCCTGACCTTTGGCATGGAGGCACCCAAAAGGCACCCAAAATGTACGGTATCGGTCTCGACAGGTCAAGACACGAATGACCAAAGCCCCTGCTATGACTGAAAAAGCTAATCACCCACTCAGCACGCTGAGTGATTTGGGAGCACTAGGTCGCAGGTTCGAATCCTGTCGCCCCGACTGACTTTTCACCGATTGGCCTTCTGGAGGGCACGCAAAACCAGCTTCAACCTGACTTCAGTCGTGCTACTGCAGCAAGTTGGCGATATTGAAAGCCAGCGCGGCTGCATCCCAGCAGCGGGGCCACTTGCCTCTGCCAGTCCCCCTTGCACAAGCTCCCCCTCTGCCAAGAACGTTGTCACCCCTGTTAATTCAAGCCTTGGTGGCTAGGTGCCTCAGGCGCCATCGGATTTCACCAGAGGGTTTGGCAGGGAAAGTTGGAAAGCTGGGGATCAGCGCTAAGTAGCACTAGGCGATCAAGTTCGGCCTGGGCGGCCAGCATGCGATCAAAGGGATCGCGGTGGGGCTGGCTGTAGCCACCTGCCCGCAGGCCATGGGCCAGGGAAATCGGCAGCGCTTCAAAGCCATCGGCTTGCAGCAATCCAGGTATATCTGTGATCACACCGTTCAGCTCGGGCAGCTTGCCCTGGTGGTGCTTGAGGCTTAGCTCCCACACTGAGGCTGCACTTACAAACACTGGAGTAGCTGGATCGCTGAGTAGTTCGCGCACAGCGCTGGAAAGGCGATCAGGATCAAACCACCACCAGAGCAAAGCGTGGCTGTCTAGTAGGTAGGCATTCACATTGCTCATCGCTGCAATGCCTTAGGAAGTAGATCGCTGGAATCCCAGCTGCCCAATTCACTGGAATCCATAGGTTCGAGCAGCGCGTTCGGCTGGCTAAGGGGCTCCCGGCTGCGCAAGCGGCCCGGGATGCGCTGCGGAACTGGCGGCGCTAGGGGCATCAGCCGTGCCCAGGGTTTGCCGGCCTTGGCCAGCACGATGGTTTCACCAGCATGGGCATCATCTATTAAGCGTGATAAATGGGTTTTGGCCTGGTGCACGTTCACGATTCGCATAGGAACCCACTGCATGGAGCCCTCAATCGATATTTTAATTAGCTTAGTTATAAACTAAGTCAATCAGAAATCTTCGAAGTCGCTGCCGAAAGGTCGCTGCAGCTTCAGTTCCGTTGTTTTATTGACTCCGCCAGGGCCAGTAACGCGAATGGTGTCGCCATCACTTACTGAAAGCACCTTGTATTCAGCTGCAGCAACAATTGTTGTGATGCTGCTGAGCGCAATAGCTGCAGCAGCCAGCAAGGAAAAGTGAGGCAAATATATAGACATATGTTTTTATCTTGCCGCAGCATTGCCTAGCAATATCCAGATGGAAGGCTGCATCAGAACATAACGTGGTCCCCTTGGTGCCAAGGTGCAAAAGTAGCTGGGGGGCGGACTCATCAGTTGCACCCCCTGGTGGTTTCTTTGATAAAAGAGGACTTTTTTGCTGATACAGGGGGCCAAGGCGCGGTGCGGGGGTGTTTATGCTTAGGGTCTTAAAGGCCTAATGGGGCCGCTTCCAATGCCCCTTGTCCTGCGGCCGCTTCATTGACTCCACCTTTTTTCTTGTCATCCCTCGCCACCGCGCAGGCCGCCAAGCCGTTAGCCGCCTATCCCAGCAAAGCTGAGCTGCTTGCCTGCCTGCCTACTGAGCTAACCAAGATCAACCCGGTTAAAGCCTGGGGAAGTTTATTTATGTCTCTGGGCATATCTGCTTTGGCCTATTGCCTGGGAACACTGATCCCCTTGCAACTCAGCGCTGCACCCCTCTGGCTGCTCTACGCAGTGATCACTGGAACAGTGGCGGTAGGTTGCTGGGTAATTGCCCATGAATGCGGTCATCGTGCCTTCCATCCCAACCCCCGCATCGAAGCGATGGTGGGATTTGTGCTTCACAGCTTGCTGCTTGTGCCCTACTTCAGCTGGCAGCGCAGCCATGCGGTGCATCACGCCAATTGCAACCACCTTGAGGCAGGTGAAACCCATGTGCCACCTCGTTCCGATTCCAGCTCGGGACGCTTCGTGGACGGAGCAAGACGTCAACTTGGCCAGCGCCTCTACGGCGTGGCCTCCCTGTTTACTCACCTGGTGTTGGGTTGGCCCCTTTACCTGATGCTTGGTGTTGCCGGCGGTGAAGACTACGGCAGTCCCACTTCCCATTTTACTACAGCTGCACCCTTCCGAAATGGTGGGCGCCACCTATTTCCCGACTCCTGCCGTCGCCTGATGGTGATCTCCAACCTCGGTCTGCTGGCAATGGTGGCGGCACTGGTGTTGGCCTCTATCCACTTCTCCTTGGCGAGAGTGCTAATGGTGTATGGGCTGCCCTATCTGGCGATCAACGCTTGGCTGGTTGGATACACCTGGCTGCAGCACACTGATACCGATATCCCACATTACTCCAGCAGAGACTGGAATTGGGCGAAAGGTGCTTTACAGACGGTGGATCGTCCTTATGGACCCGTGCTGAACCTGTTGCATCACGGCATTGGCTCAACCCATGTGTGCCATCACATCAACCCTAAAATTCCCCACTACAACGCCTGGCGTGCCAGCGCCTTGCTCAAAGAGCGTTTCCCCGATTTAGTTCGCTACGACTCCACTCCTATCCATCGGGCCTTGTGGCGGGTTGCAACTCGCTGCACCGTAGTAAGCCGGAGGGGAATCGACGGTGGTTTCTTCTATGAACCCATATCGTCTAACTAGATCTATCAAATAATTCCGCAGAAAAGCCCATCATCAATATGTGCAACAGACCAGGTCATCAAATGGATGGCCTCTTTTGTGGCGCTGCATAGACTGGTTAATTAGTGTTGATTTAAATCTGTATAGATGCTTTCAGGAATGCGTCATTTCAATGTTTATCGACTACTAGCGAGAAGAGATCTTAGCCGCTTGCTAAAGATATAGGATTGACCTCCTTGTTGAATTTTGCCCTTTAGATATCACTAAGAAATTTCATACTTATTTAGACGCTCGTGATTCGTATAGGGAGATTAACCTGACAAAAAAGCTTTTTTATGGCGCCTGATCTATCCGCTTATCTTCAGGATATTCTTGATGCGTGTATTGCTATTGAAGATGTGATAGTTGAAGTTACTTTGGATCATTACCGGCTTAACTCAACTTCTTTAATACCTTCGAATTTTGCTTTTGCCATCAGTAACTTCTGGTGCTTATGAATAAAACATCCCAACCAATGATCCAAGCGGCTTCGCTATTAAAATTGTCAGTTTAAGTACTTTACGGACTGCCATGCTACTCATTTCTTTAAGATTAGGGTAATGCGGGATGCTAATAGTAAATCTTTAATTAGATGAAATTTCTTCTGAGTTCGTTGGCAATTGCATCATTATCTATTACCTCTACTCAAGTATTTGCTCAGGAGAAAATTATAACATCAAGCCCATAGCCTGAAGATCTCAAAGGATTCTAAGGAACTTTAGGTCTTGGATATGCCGCCCGCCAGGATATAGGTTTGTCTGATTCAATTCTCGGGCAGTTCTGTAAGAACGGAATTAACATACATATATAACAATTCATCGCTCAATTCTCTTGATTTGTCAGTGGCAGGTGTTGGAGTTAATGCCCCCCTAAGCGACGGGAATGTAAATACAAATTCTGTAATGGCTTCTGTATATATAGATATTCCAACTAATAGTCGTTGGGTTCCGTATGTAGGTGGAGGGCTAGGTTATTCAAATATTTCATGGGGAGCTCACAGAACTGCACTTTTAGGTTCCTCAATTATTCAAAATGCTGGAAGTCAGGGAGTATTAGGTTATCAAGGAAAAGTCGGATTAAGCTATCCCGCAAACAAAAAGACTGATGTTTTTGTTGAAGGAGTTTATCAAGGTATTTCTAATTTTGCAATTGACACATCAAATGCCGATCCTTTAAATAGCTGGGGAGCGCGTCTTGGAACACGTTTTCGTTTTTAATAAAAAGCTTTGAGGATATGCTTAAAAAAAATTTGCAGTCTCAATAATATTTTTCTGGGGAATTAACACACCAGAATTTTTTTCGATGATATTTTGAGCTGTAATGAGTTCCACGCCGGGTGATCGTTCGCTCCGGTCGATGCGAGAGGCTGGAGATATAACCCTCCCTCCGGTGCTCTGAATCCATGGCGATTCCTTTCCGCTTGCGCCTTGGGTTCACCATTGCGGGCACCGCCGTTGTGGCGGGCCTTGCGGCGCTCGGCGGCTGGGCTTGGCAGCGGCGTCTGCCCAGCGAGGTGCAAACCCTACAGGCCGTGGTGGAGCGCCTGGGCCGCAGCAACGACCTAGGCCGCCAGCCGATCATCTTCATGATGGGATCCGGCGAGTACTCCAGCTTCCTGGCGCAACAGCGGGGGCTCTGCAAGCCCGATCAGTGCGAAATGTTCAATCAGCTCAATCCCTACAAGCACTACGGCAACGGCTGGGATGAGCTGACGCGACAGGGCTATGCCCTCAGCTCCATCCAGGCCTGGACCACTCCCGCCGGCACGGTGGTGTTACCACGGGCGACCTTCCGGGCCTATGGACCCCGCATCGGCTACCTGGCTTGCACCGTGGCCCACGAGATGGCGCACTTCCGCCGCAATCATGGGTTCATCATCAACTATCAGGAGAATCACAAGTTTAAATCGCTCGACAAGCAGAAAAAACAGCTGGCTGTCATGCGCCTCTCCAGGCAGCACGAGCTAGTGGCCGATCGGGACTCCGCCGACATGATGGCCCGGGCGGGATACAAAGGCCGCATTTGCCAACAGGGAATGGAGTTCATGCACCGCTCCAACGGCGACGGCAGCGCCACCGAGCAAGACTTCACCCACCCCGGCTACGAGGAGCGCATGAAGGCAATTGGTCAACATTACGACGCCCTGGAGAAGAAACCGGTCAAACCGCAGCGTTCCACCTCAGGCTCCTTCCGCTTCGATGCCGCCGACTCACTGTTGACGTTTTCGCCGAAGCCCTGAATCTGTTCCGCGGCACAATAAAGCAAGTGCCGCGGAACAGATTCAGAGAGGCTGTTATTGAACTTCTGAAATTGTGAAAGGTGCTGGAGGGTAGCTTGTTGGCGATGGATCAACCTCGCCATTGGCAAGTGCTTTTGCGCGGATGTACATCTGGCTGCTTGTGGCGCCCTGTGCTTCCAATGCATTAGCGACGGTAGCCCAATTGCGAATCTCAGTGGTCATTTGTGTGAGTTGAAGATCTGAACCATTAAATAATCGCCATTACTACGATGTTTCTGCGAGACGGAAAGCCGCACCACTACCGAACATCAACGATCAGTATGAACCTATTAACGGCTGATTTAAATGCACCAAATGGCAAGAGAGCATCGCAGTGGTGCAACTGCTGGCACTGCTTTTAGGCATAGTGAAATGCAGTGCCGAAAAGGAAGGACATGACCAAGCCCGGGAACGGGCGCGTTGATCCCAACGCACTGCAATCTGTCATTTATTGGTCGGTTAAATCCTTGTAATAACAAGGAATCTAACTTTCCCTCACAAGCGTATCGGCCGTCCAATCGTTGAATCGTTCTAGGTTGTATTTACCCATACATAAACCATTTTGCTTAAGTAATGCCCCTGCAGCTGCTCTCTTTTTGCAGGCTTCCTGTGTTTTGGTTGAATCGCCACGGCCACCTCGACAGGCACGATTCAATTCTGTAAAGGATTGAATTTGAGAATTGAGGCTCTCTGCCTGTGCTTGCACCCCTGTAGCCAGAAAGATAATCGAAGTAGCAGCTATAGCGATTTTTCTTGACAAGGACAATTTTAATTGGGAGTTGCTTTATGCTAGCTATTCCTATCCTTAATTTCTTAGTTCCCGAGGCTGCGGTGCGTTAATTGATGGCATTAACTCCAGTACAAATCCACAAGCTTGATGTTTTCTTTTTCGCAGACATACTTATGCATAGAGGATGTAACTTTTTCCTAGGATGTTATTAAGATCCTTCCGTCAAGTATGCAGCCATATCTAGCCAAGAAGTGCTCTAGGCCCCCCTGGCTGTGACTGCCAGGATTCCTGCATATCCAGCGCGACGTCATGCCACTGCCCCAGCTGATGCCTCTTTTGGTGGCTGTGACGATCGCCCCGTGCCCTGCTCCCATGAAGGCACAGCTGCGTAGTCCGAGAGAGATCATGAGCCAAAAAGGCCGATTCACCGATGGGCTCTACCAGAAGCTGCAGCGCGACTATGCGCTCGATTCAGCCATGACACCAGACCGTTTTCTTGACTTTGATCCGTTCAGCGGAACCCAGGTGAACACCTATGGCGCGAAGGTGCTCGGCTGAACCGCTCTCCCAGGCGGAGGGATGGAAGCCTTAGTGGCTGTGCAGGCGCATCTGCGCAACCGCCTCTTTGAGGCGCCGCAAAAGCTCCGGTATCAGCTGGTGATGGACCCTGCTGGCACCTGGAAAATTGCCGACATCGTCTATTCGGATCCGACTATTTCCCAAGCACTGATCGCGGCAATAGCCCTGCAGCCAATTGACACTGCAGTGCCCATGGTGGCCCGCAAACTCAGGCTGATTGTGAAGAGCTGTGTCAGCCGGCTGCGCATAGGCCAAAGGCGGGCGTAGCAACAGGCGCAGGCCGCCTCCGGGTGATGGGCTTCTTCGTTCAACTCACCGACGCCATCGCCGAGCGCCAGTCGCTGCTGGTGACCGGGCTGGATCCCAATCCAGAAATGCTGCAGAGCTGGGCAGCGCGGCGCGGCCTGGCGGGCCGCTCCTTCCTGAGCCAGGCCCGCCACTGGATAAAGGCGGTGATCGAGGCCACCGCACCCCATGTATGCGCCTACAAACCCAGCCTTGGCTTTTATCAGGCCCTGGGGCCGGTGGGGCTGGAGCTGCTGCTGGAGGTGCGCGACCTTGTGCCCCGCAGCCTGCCCCTGATCATCGACGCCAAACACGGCGACCTCAACTCTTCCTCGGCCCTGGCCTGCTACCTCTTTAAGGACCTGGGCGCCGATGCGGTGACCCTCTCACCCCTGGCCGGCCAGGACATCGCCGCCCCCTTTCTGCTCTACCCAGACAAGGCCGTGATAATGACCTGCCACAGCTCTAACCAGGCGGCGCGCCAGATCCAGCACTACCCGAATGAAGAGGCACCGCTCTATGTGCAAATTGTGCGGGAGACCCAGCTGTGGGCTACCCCCGAGCAGCTGCTACTGGAGGTGGGCACTAGCGATCCGGCGATCCTGGCGCGGGTGCGCTCCGAAGCGCCGGAGCGCTTCTTGATCCTGCGCAGCTTCTGGGGAGAAGAGGAAAAGCTCGACGCCATGCTGCAGGCAGGCCTCGGGGGCGCCGCCGATGGGCTGCTGCTACCTCTACCCCAAAACCTGCTGGTAGAAGACGACATGGGCAGCCGGGCCGAGTCGCTGAAACTGCAGATCATGGCCAAGCGAGAACGGTGGCTGGAAAGCAGCGAGCGAGGCCACGCCGAAACCTGTTCCTTGTGGCTGCCTGGGACGCAACCAGCGGCCGACCCCCTGGAGGGTCTGATTATCGACCTGTTCGATATCGGCTGTTTGCTGTTTGGTGAGTATGTGCAGGCCTCGGGCGCCGTTTTCAACTACTACGTAGATCTACGCCAGATCATCTCCGACCCCAACCTCTTCCATCGGGTGTTGCACGCCTATGCCACCCAGCTTCAAGGCCTGCACTTTGATCGCATCGCCGGCATCCCCTACGGCTCCCTCCCCACCGCTACCGGTTTGTCCCTGCAGCTACACAAGCCGCTCATCTACCCCCGCAAGGAAGTGAAGGCCCACGGCGCACGCCGGCTGATCGAGGGTGACTTTGATGCCGGCGATCGGGTGGTGGTGGTCGACGACATCCTGATCACCGGCGGCAGCGTGCTGGAGGGCATCGCCAAGCTCGAGAGCTCGGGGCTGGTGGTGGAAGATGTGGTGGTGTTTATCGACCACGGCGGTGACCACAACCGTCAGGCCCGGGAGCGCCTGGCTGCGGCGGGGTACCGCTGCCACTCCGTGCTCAACATCGAGCAGATCACCACGGTGTTGCATAGGGCTGGCCGGCTCAGTGACGCCCAGGCAGCCACTCTGGGCACGATTCCTCCTCGCGGAAGCCTCCCGCAACCGGCTCCAACTGAGTGAAGCCCTCTTATTTTAATCGTGCTGAATTCTGTTATTCCAATGGCAGCCAGCGATAGCGTTAAGGCAGAACAATGGTTCTTCTTTGTTCAAAATCAAAGCAGTTCTAAAATAATCAAATTAGAAGCAAAAAAAGAACTGGTGCGTGGTGCAACTTTTGCTGAAGGCCATAAATCCCCTGCAAAAATATTTGACTTCTGCAAAGATCTTCACGACCCCATTTCTTCACGACCCCATTATTTACAATGACTAATCAATTTCCACTTTCAAAACATAATTTTTTTTCGTTGAGTTATTGCTAATTTAATATGGCTCAACCTTTAAACAAGCGCTCACGTTGATCCATGGGCCATCTCATAACTCGTTAACTTGAAACTCCTTACTTTTTCAGCATGCAAGCGCCGGCACCATTACTACAGAGGCTCCAAAATAAAACAGATATGAATGGCGGCCGCCGGCTAGTTGTGCTGCTCCCGCAACTTGGCGACTTTGATTCAATTGAGTATTCCCAAGCCCTGGTACCAGCCCTGCAAGGGCTTGAAGCAGCGGGTATTAAATTGCTAGCGATTGCGATTGGAGATCAGGCCGGCGCCGATCGCTTCTGCTCGTACACCGGCTTACCGCCCGAATTTTTGGAGGTTGATGCAGAACCTTTGCTACATCGCAAATTAGGTCTCTACGAGGGGCTAAAAACCCCTGGCGGGCCTTGGCCGGCGCTTTTGATGATGTGCGCCGGGATCGGCTCTCCGGGAACGTTAGCGGAGGTGTTTCGCGGCTACCGCGGCGATCGCAGAGCACCTCAGCTCATCAATAACCCACTTTTTCGCTTGGCTGGAGGTGATGGTTTTCAAAGGCCGTTCGAACTAGCCACGGTGAGGCTGGGCAACATGAAAGAAGTGCTCTCAAACTGGCGTACCTATGTTCCACGTGACAACTTCATTACCCAGCGCGGTGGAACCTTCCTCCTAGAAGCCGATAACAGCCTCCTCTATAGCTACCGCGATGCCGGCATCCTGGGCTACTCAGCCACAATGAATAAGCCACTTAGCTTCTTAGATCCTTATCTCAACCAACTTACAGATTCCAACGAAGCCTAAATTAATTAATACTAATTTTTCTACAATCCGTGCAATACAAAACGGGTAGATGAGAGTATTAGCTGTTCTGTTTATATTCTTAGCTTGACCCACCATTACTATTAATTTTACATTATAACAATTATAAAAAGCAAATAGTTTAGTGGATAAGTCAAGTAGGGTAATCATTGCGGGCTTCCCCTTTTTATGCTACTTAACAAATACTACAGGGCTATTTGCAAAGTGGCGTAAACTTGAATTGATCCTTAGAAATTCGTGCCGCGAGCAAATTTTGCAATGATTATAATATTTATTAATTTTACAATTATTCTACTGGCAATGAAATTGTTTATTTGATTTTTCATGCCATGTACTTCGAAGGGTCCAAATTTGAGTGATTACTTAAGAAGAAAGCTGGTCGCTAAGAATTCGGAGTCCCCTCACCAAAGCCCTGGCAGCAATCGAGCGCTGCGCTGCTGCCAGGCGCTGAACTCTGGATACTTTGCAGCCATCTGCGTTTCCTTCTCGCCGATTCGTTGCAGGTAGATCAGCAGCACGAAAGCCGGAACTAGGTAAGCCCAGCCACTGCCGGCCACCACCGCAAAGCTCAAATAGCGCAGCAGATCGCCGAGATAGTTCACGTGGCGCACACGCCGCCAGATGCCATCGCTCACCAGGCCGGCTCCCATCGCCTTGGCAGTGGTTTTCTGGGCATCCGCGCTGGCGTTAATCAGGCTGCCGAAGCTAAACAGCCCTAGGGCCAGTGCAACAGCCCCCTGAGAGATCGGCACCGGATTTAGGAAGGCAAGCAACCCCGGCAAGCTGGCGGGTGCGTTCGGGAAACAGCCACTGCTCCAGAAGCCACCAGAGGCAGTAGCTGATGTGCAGGCTTAGGTAGATCACCTGGCGCATGTCCTGCACTCCCAGCGTTGCCGCCAGCACCAGAAGGAGCACAGTCGTGAGAATTTTGGCAACGTTGATAGCCGTTAGTTGGCGCCAGCTTCATCAGCCTTGGGGTATGCGGTGCTCCAATAACAACCATGTCCAATACCAAAAGTTGGTGACTAGTTAATGAGTCGTTCCGTGAGCCTCGCCGAAGCATCCCGCTTCTGGCTGCAGCTGGGTCTGGTGAGCTTCGGGGGGCCAGCTGGTCAGATTTCACTATTGCATCGGGAGCTTGTAGAGCGGCGGCGCTGGCTCTCAGAGCAGCGCTACCTGCATGCCCTCAATTACTGCATGTTGCTGCCAGGGCCGGAAGCAATGCAGCTGGCCACCTACCTCGGCTGGCTGATGCATGGCATCCCCGGAGGGCTGATTGCCGGTGGCCTGTTCGTGCTGCCCTCGGTGTTCGTGCTCACCGCCCTGTCGTTCGTCTATGCCCTCTGGGGGCAATTGCCGCTGCTGGTGACGGTGTTCGCGGTGCTTAAGCCTGCGGTGCTGGCG
>Ga0310320_10036_pt1 | contig 11740 bp, 12 predicted proteins | sample LakEriER3TotalD5_FD_195534 | JGI IMG/M metagenome (GOLD analysis project Ga0310320, IMG submission 195534) | Enriched freshwater cyanobacterial communities from Lake Erie, Ohio, United States - ER36.Total.D5 (v2) (version 2) | ecosystem: Environmental > Aquatic > Freshwater > Lake | place: USA... | reverse complement strand
CAGTGGAGGTGAGTGATGGTGCCAGGCATTGGAAGCTGTTTTTGATGCTTTGGAAGTGATTGAAGAATTAAAAAGCCCCTGTGGTGGCAAGGGCGTTATGGGATAGGCTACGGTTGATAAGCAGGTTACATTGCAGTGTACAACAGCGGTGTTCAAGACTCAGTTACTCTGTTGTTGTGCATTGCCAGTTGCCAGTACAACCAGTGAACAACCCTGTGCAATTCCCAGAGCCAGCCACGTATTCAAGTTCCTCCTCTGAGATCTCTGCCTGTCGCCGCTCCAATTCATCAGCGGAAATTACAAACCCTTCTTCCTTGGCAATCGCCACAGCGGCATCAAGGTCGGCAGCACCCTTGAGTTTCTCCTGTAAGCCAGCATCAGCCTTGACTGCTTCCAGGAAAGCTTTGAGTTGTTCTTCAGACATCGCTTAAGCAGTGCGGTGTGAATGCCCCCAGTATCGCCCATCCTCCAGCGGGTGTCAGCACTCCATAGCACAACCTCATACAATTGAGGCAGACTTTTTAAAGCCACCCCCATAGCCACCACGCCCATCCAAGACCTCCCAGCCCTTTCCCAAGCTTTCTTCTGCCGCCCCGCAGAAGAGGTGGCACCTGAATTGATTGGCTGCCTGCTGGTGAAACGGCAAGCAGGGGGAGAGCTATTGCGAGGCGTGATTGTGGAAACGGAGGCGTATTGCCAGGGCGAGCCCGCCTGCCACGGGCATCGCCGCCGCAGCCCCAGCAACGAAACGCTGTTTGGTGAACCTGGGCGGTTTTATGTCTATGTGAGCTATGGCATTCACCACTGCGTCAATGTGGTGATGCCCTAAACCCAGGGTTCGGCTTTGATTGGCTTTTCGCCCCCTGACCCGCCATCTGAAGTGGATGCTTTTAGTAAGCCTGCGCTCAGAACCTGAGGCATCCAGAAATGACCATCTGCCGCTTCCAGTAGAGCCATAGCTACTCCTGCTCGGCCGGTGTAAAGACTAGGCAGATTAAGTGAACCAGAGCCAATGTTGAAGAAGGCATACCCACCAGCATCGCGGGCCTGGTTGATCAGTAAGCTCTCAGCGGCAGCCACCTGAGGGTGCAGGGCAATGCCGCTGGCCTGGGCATCCAGCCGCAGCAGACTAGTCAATCCCAACACACCACAACACAGGTGTGCAGCGGGCTCTGTGTTGCGAGCGGTCATCTGCTCTAGAGCTCTAAGCGAACTGGTACGGGCGTTCTGAATCTCAACACCGTTCTGTTCATCGGCAAGATCGGCAGCGTTCAGAATGTGGCGTGAGAGCAAAATCCCCGGAGCTCCGTGACACCAGGTCAGCATGAATTCATTGGCCTCATTAGAACTTCGGAAATCGGGCCAATTACCTCGCTCAACGTTATAGACGGAACGCTCGTAGGCCACGGCTTTTCTAGCTGCCGCCGCCGCACGATCGTTGCCGCTGCTGTGGACCAGCTGTGCTAACGCCGCGCCCATGCCTGCCGCGCCATGGGAGAAACCTGTGAGCGATGGCCTGCGTTTGCCCAAAACCACTTCCGAGGGCCAGCCGCCGTTGTCTTGCTGGAGGGTGAGCAAGCGCTCTCCGCAGACAAGCGCTAATTCCATTGCTCTTGGATGATCACTGGCCAGTAATGGCCCGATTAGTCCGGCAACCCCTGAGATGACGTCAAGACCTTCATCGGCAAGTAACCGTTCGGGGCGCAGCTGATCGATCAGTCGATCGGCTAGAAACTTCGCTCCTGAAAGGCCCACCCCCTGGTGGAGCAATTGGAGCACCATCAGGATGCCGCCTGTTCCAGCGATCCCATAGGGTAAATCGCGTACCAGGCGAAATAGCTGATCGTTTCTGCTCTTCTCGGCCAGCTCCATTAAACCTTCAAAACAGTTCCAGGCCCTGTTGCGCCAGACATCAGCGGCCTCTCCCTCAGAGGCAAGTGCCAATCTGCCAAATAGTAAGGAAATGCCGCTGCTGCCAGAATAGAGCGAATGGCCGATTAATCCAAACCTAAATGACTCACTATCGCGATCAAGATCTATTCCCAGCCATTCAGGCCTTCCCTTCCTGTCGCGAATAGCAGTAGTCCAGAGCTCTTCGCCAAGACTGAATGATTCCTGCCGGTAGAAATTGAGTGGTACGTTGCAAACCGTGGTCGCCATTGCCTGTCCCGGAATGGGCCGATACCTTGCTGTGCTGTCCTTTATTGTCGAGGTTTCTGCTTCCCTGTCCTTTAGGTTTCTGGCGGCAATCGCTCCGCGGATCAAGTTTTCCTGAAAGCCAATCTCATGCTGATCAAGGGTCACGAGCCTGTTACTGGCAGCGTCAAGGCCGCTGTTCCTCATGAACTCCGGAATCGGAACTAGGCCCTCTGGCAGGGGCAACTCCTCGCCGTCAATCAGGTGCTCAAAGAAGGGGATGTCGAGCCGTTCCATCTGGAGGATTTCGGCCCTAAGCATCGGCCAGTTCAGCGGTTTCTCACTGGCCAGCACAAAACTGCGACAGAGCTGTTCAAGCTTGAGGCCATGGGCCTGGGCTGTGCGCAGCGCCGAGGGCTGAAGCATCTGCCGCTGAATTGCGAAGTACAGCCGTGTTGCTCGGGCCACCAGGCGGCGCGGCTGGCCTCGGAAGCCCTCTAAGCCTTCCATCAGCAGTGGTCGCAATCGCAGCGCTTCGTGTAGTTGCTCCTTAAACCCCCCGCACAGCTGCTCGATAAATTCCGTGAGACGTTCCTGGCTGCCCAAGCCCACGGGCAGGCTAGTTGGAAGTTCGCAGGGTTGGCTGCTGCGGCCTGCCATCATCCCGTCACTATTCAGGCCCAGCCAGCCCTGCATCAAACGCTCCGGTGGCGGCGGTTGAATTCCCAGGGCGCTGACGTCAAAAGCCCTCTTGCGACCGGCCCCGGCCATTTGCCAATGGGGCAGTAGCCCCGAGCGGAGCACCGAACCCTTCAAGGAGGTTTGCAGCTCCGAGATGACGTCAGGATCGTTGCTGTCATCGCCAATCAGATCGCGCGGATCAGCTTCAAGCAGGGTTTCGGTATCGATCAGCACCAGCTGATCGCCACTGGCAATCAGGTTTTCGTAGTGGCAATCGGTGCAGCCGAGCAGGTGCAGCACCGCCATCATTCGGCCGGCGTTGAAGTAGTAGCTGCCCAGCTCCTCGTCCGTCTCGCAGGGGCGGTGCTCCACCCACTCCATAAAGCCGTAGCCGTCGCGGCTCACCACAGTGAGCGTGCGCAATGGAGACAACACAGAGGCCTCATTGAGGGTCCCGAGGTAGTGCTGGTAGGTGGCGTCCACCTGCATATCCTTGGGCTTGTAGACCACCTTGTTGGTAGCGTCTCCTTCGCCGAAACTCAGGATCGCCACCGCCCGGCCGCCGCGGTGGGGATCACTAACGCCCAGTCGCACCGCACTCAGTCGTTCCTGCAGCCCGATGGCGAAGTGTTCCTCCAGCACAGCCTTGCTCTCAGCCAGTCTCCGCAACATCTCCTCACTCCCTTCAATCCACAGCTCAGTAACCACCGCCAGCAGCCTTCCCAGTACGGGGAACTCCGCCAGCACTAGCCCATACCCGGTATCCAGCAACTCGGCCACGAAATTGTCGTAGGTTTCCCTGATTGGTTCTGTTTTGCCATCGCCGTTGGCACCAAGATGGGCCAGAAGCATCTGCCCCGGTGTTCGGCGCTGATTGAACAGCTCCCACAGAGCCTGATCGGCCGTAGCACAAAGGCGATTGAGCAGTGCCTCGGCTAGATCCAGCCAGGCGCTTTCACCGACATGCAGGGCTGGTTCCAGATCGGCACACCGCTGCTGCAATCTGTTCAGCGCCCAGCTAACGGCCGGTAGCCAGACGTGGACAAACGGTTGTTTGACTCCGCGGTCGGCCAGGGCAATGCGCTGCTCGTCTGTCAATCCGTTTCGAGCCGCCTGGCGCAGGGCTTCAAGAACGGGCAACCAATCGGGGTGCTGTGGTGTGGCCGCCACCGGCGGATCTAACGCCCAGGATGCGCGCGCAATGGAGAGCTCATCCCAGTCGAGACGCTTTTCAAAATTTTTGTCATTGTAAGGGGCTACGATCTCAATCCATCGATCCACTGCTGGGTTTTTACCGGCCAGGTTGATGGGGCCCTCAAGCCATTTAGAAGCTTCGAGGCGCTGGTGCAGACTCCAGCCCTCTCGAAGCACGAGATGTTCGACCCTTTCATGCAAGTCACCTGCAGGGAAGGAACCAGCTTGTTTCATGGAACGAAAACTCGATGCTGCTAGCTTCAGCACTAGCTTGAATGATACTCGAAATTAATCCCAGGACATGAATGAAATTTGATACCTCGCTAAGGCGATTTAACTTTGTGGTCACTTGCGGCAAGGCCCTGGCACGCCGATAAGAGTTTTGCCTCTTGCCTTGCAGCCCAGATCTTATTGCCGTGATTCAGCCAACTTGAATCCGGTCGCTCAAACCCTCTGTCCTCAATCACCCCAGGAAGCCTTCTGCATCAATGCAGTTATGAATGGGCTTTTCATACCGCTGCAGCAGCCTGTAGGCGTGAATGGCAGCAGCCTGGCAGTTGGTATCTGCCCGCACCCTCAGTGCCTCTAAGAGCCCCACTTCTTCGCCGCCTATGAGGGTTTGATACGCCGTCAGGCTGCAGTCACACACCCCCTGCTGATAGTCGCTCCAAATTTGGGCGGCGATGGCTTGGGCTTTAGCGACCGCCACAGGTTCACTCCAGCGACCCAGGCGGTTGATGAAGGCATCACGCCCGTCAAATCCGCACCCGCACCTGCAGGCTGCCATTGTTGTTTCTCAGGAGGGGGGGGGGGCTGCACTGGGTACCGCTGCTGCTGACACCAGGTCTACGGCTCCACTACTAATTTGTCCAACTACCCCATCTCGGCTTGCATCCCTTCCTAGCCGTTGGGGCTCTGCTGAGAAGAAAGAACTGGGAAATCCTTTCGTGGATGCCTGGGGCCCGTTGAGCCTGGGCATATCGGTGATCAGATTCATGCCGGAAGCAGGCTCAACGGGATCCATGCATCCACGATGTCAATAGGGAGTGAGGGATTTGGCAGTTGCACTGGGGAAATGGATGAATCAACCGAGCTCGCGAATGGAGGCAGCCTGCTTTGCTGCGGTTTGAAACATTTGAGATTTATTTGAGCGAAATGCTCAAGGTGGACGCTAGAGAGGGTCGCAAGGACACCAAAAATTGAGTGCTTTTTTGAAAAGCTTGGGAGTAATTCAAGAAAACAAAGGCCCTGTAATACTAAGGGCTTGATGAGCCCAGGCGGCACATTAAGATGACTACGGCTTCACACTTTTAAGCTCATACGCCACACTCAATTGCCTTAATAAGAGTTAAATATTGACTGCAATTATTTCCGTCACCTGAGCCATTAGAATGATCGTGTACCCTAACGTCTCTATGTTTGACGCTTGCTGAGAGTGCCTGAATAACGGGTGATTGCCAGGCTTTCTTCTTGCTGGGTGCTGTGTAGCCGTTGGAGCCAAAGCGGTATTTAATGTCTCCTGATACACGACTTTCAAAGTCTCCGTCGTAGGAGTAGTTGATGCCTAGGGTTAAGCCAGGGGTGAGGTTGTAGGCAAGCCGTCCGAGCAATCCTGATCCGCTGATCACACTGTTGGATTGGTAGTAGTAACCAAGTGAAGCGTTGAAATCAGGCGTGATGGCATAGCCCACATCCAGACCATAGGTGTCCAGTGCGCCACCTCTGTAGATGTTGTTCAACTGGTATGAGCTGGTGCCAACGGGAACCAGTGCATAGGCATTGAAGTTCCAGGTATTAGAAACTGCTTCTAAACCTGCTGCCACCTGTTGATAAAAAACAGTAGATGAATTTCTTACATTTACACCTGTATCAGCAGGGCCTGTTGCCATTGGGCGGCTGTCATAACCAGCATTCACACCAAACATCCAGGAGCGATCACTGTTTAACCAGCGATAACCGAGACGACTTGAAGTTGAGATAGTTCCACCTTGAACGGTTGTATTAATAATGCTGCTGTAGTTACTGTAATCACTGAAGTTTACGTTCGCCAGTGCATCAAGAAAGAATACGCTGTTATCACCAACCACCAAGGGCAGAAAGCCACCTATGCCTGCTTCATTTGGGGTTCCAGCCCCTTGGGTCTGCCCTTGAATGCCGATATTGGGTTTAACGGCATCTTTCAGAGAAACCCCCATCACCCCAAGGTCTTTCGCCGTGCCCTGGCTGGGATTGGCGACTTCTGCTTTGGCAGCGCCAAATGATATTGATGCCAGTGCCCAGGCTGCGGTGCCAGTGAGGGAGAGTGAAAGGCGGATAGAAGAATGCATGTCTCTGTGGCCTTGCAGGAAAGGGAATTTGTGATGATTTTCAACGCTGTGCTCTCGGGCAGGAGGCACCCAAGGGCCTGAGCTCCCTCAAATGAGGGACAAACCGCCGGTGAATGTCAGGGAATTCTGATAATTGATTGCCGTCCTCGGCTTGCGCTGAATCGCGCGGGGGCGCCCCCTGAGCGTTGTGACTTAAGTGTTTGCAGATCCAGCCAGCACGCTCTCGAATTCACGAGCATCGGTAAATTGATTCTCGGCTTGCCGATACCTCCGGTATGAATCTGGTCACCGATATGCCCAGGCTCAACGGGATTAAGGCATCCACGATGGGATGGCTGTTGAGTAGTGATATCCGTCTTAGCGCGGGCTTTGCATCCTCCCGCAGGCTACTTTTGTATGGCTTATATCAATCGATTCAGAGTCGCCGCCGGGCGTCCTTCGTGGTCACCACCGCCGCTGAAGTGATCGAGGGGCTCAACCATCATAGGCCCGGGGTCTTGATCATTACTCCCAGACTTGAGGCCGGTGACGGGCTCGCCTTGGCAATACAGGCCCGATCCTTGGTGCCCGACATCCGCACGATTGTTCTTTGTGATCAGGATCAAGACGATCTGTTGGAGGCAGGCCGCGCTGATGTCGATGCTGTCGTTACGGAGCAGGAGTGCTTCGGCGTCGATCAACAGCTGCGAAACATGCTCATCAGCCTCGCACTGGGTCGGCGTTACCGCTCTCCAGCGGTACAAAGCCTTCTGCTGGAGGAGGAGAAGGGATGGCGAAATCCGCCTCCGGATCTGACTCCTCGAGAACAGCAGCTTGTGGATCTGTGGGTGGAGGGCCTGGGGGACAGGGAGGTGGCCGATCGGCTCGGTGTTAGTTATGAGACTGTGCGCAGCCATGGCAAAACGTTACGCAAGAAGCTTGGGGCGAACACCCGTTCTCAGCTGGTACTCAAGGTGTTGTCACTGGGGCTCTCCCGTGCGACGGGCTTCTGAGCCGGTATCAACACAATGAACTCCATCCACTTCCAACGGCCCACCACCGAATAGTCCCGCTATACCACTGACAAGTTGGCGGATCTCTCCCGCACTTTTGACCCTCGGAACCTCAAGACCAGGAAGCAGGGCACAGCAACCCTAACCCCCCAGTGCCAGTAAAGATGACGCCTTTTATTTAAATCACCTGGGGGCTTAATGGAGCAACTTAATGACTGCTTACAGCCTTGCTGTTCAAGCTGATGTACGTAAAAGGATGAGCCCGCCAAATAGGCAGGATGTTCCTCAAATTTCTAATGAATTAAGTATTCATCAATCCACGCTTTATAAATGGCGTAGCAACTGGCGTTTACGCGGTGAGGTGGTGCTTGAAACAGCTGGGTTTAATGCCACTGAGCTGAGTAGCTATTGCCGTGAACGGGGTTTATTTGCAGAACAGGTAGACCGTTGGCGCCAAACAGCGCAGGATGCAAACGCAAACGCAGTGCTAACCATGGCGGAGCAGCGGGATTTAGAGAAACGCCAGCAGCAGGATCAAAAGGAAATTAAGGCACTAAAACAGGATCTACGCCGTAAGGAAAAAGCCCTTGCTGTTTACTCGGCATAGCCGAGTGGGCCGTAGGCCATGGCAGCAGCATTGTTGATTGCTGCAAAAAAGATTCAGGCCTTCTGGGGAGAGGACGGGGACGATTAACGTCTCCGGCTGATCGCCAGAAGGCCCTGCAAATCCTTGCAGAAGGGATTGCTGCTGGTGCAAGAGCAAGTGTTCTGGCCAAGCTCATGGGCGTTGGCTTAACAACGCTGCAACGCTGGCGTAGGCAATTTGCCGGTGATAAGGATGGCGTTGATCGCCGTAAAGGTAGTAGAGACGTCATCTTTCCTGACAGTTACCGTGGCTTTAAATGCCCAAATTAAACTTCAAAAGCGCACAATATTGCAACTTTTATTTAGTGCATTTAACCAGTCTTGGATTCTGTACGTTCAGTTCGTTAATAGTTTTCTTTTTCATTTATTGATACTTTATCAACCTACTTAGTTAATCAAATAACACAGCAGTTGCGGCAAGAAGCAGGAGGGTTGGTATTGCCGCAAATTGAGCTTCCCCTATTGGCAGGCTGGATCCGGCGCTAATGAGGCTTCCAATTAGTAAACCAACAGCTAAAGCAGCAATTGTTAGCCCCACTGCTGCAAATAGCCGTGACCTTCTTCTTTGTAAAGCTCCGATTGTTAGCAGGCTTGCGAGGGCTAGTAACAATTCAGGTGTACCTAATTGGTTACCAACTACAAGCAACAACAGCAGCAATAGCCCATGGCCCCCGAGGGGCCACCAGAGCTGTTTTTCTTCAGCCAGCTTGATGCTGGGCTGCTGCCATTGCAATTTTGGGCGTGGCAGGTTTTGTAAAACAGCTAAACGGGGCAGTGCAGGGGCGGCTGGAGCTGCATTGCTTGCCGCTTCCCGTTTTGAGGCTGTAGCTGCAGCCCCTGTGAGTTGCCCTAATTGGCGTTCTTTGAGGCGTTGCATCAAAACTGAGTCGTAGGCGGTTTCAACGCGGGCACGACCCAAGGCATCATCTGTCTTTATTTGGTTTAAGCAATTCTGTTTTGCCGCTTGCACCTGCTCAAAAGTGGCATCAGCAGTAATACCGAGTTGCTCGTAGGGATCACTGCTGTTTGGGTTGGGGGGAAGAGTGCCCTGGGCCATGGGGGAACCTGCAATGTCTGCAGAGAATTAGGGGTTTGTGTAAGGCTTAAAAAACTGGTTTGCTGGGTTGATAACCATGGGCTTCTAGCTGGTGGCGATGTATGGGCATGGTTTCAAGGCTCAACCAACGACGCTTCTTCAGTAGAGGCATTTGAGGTGGTAAGTGGCAACCTTCTATCCATTCATACTGCTCTTTGCCTTGAATTGAACTGCTGCGTAGCCTCACGTAATCGCAGCCTCCGTCGTTGCGTGGCCGCACCCACCACTGGCTCAGCATTTAATTCACATCTTCTATATCCATCTTGGCGAGGCCAGGCCTTGGTTGTGGGCTCATAGGCTGATTGGTTCAAGCCCGCTCACTACAGGGGCAACAGAGGCGAGTTCTAGGGCTGGGTGATCCTCTTGTAGTTGATTCAAATTCCAATCATTTTTAAATAGCAACACAGGCCGGTCCCAACAATCACGCACGGTTTTGCAGTTAAAAATACGACCCACGCTTTCCAGCATTGGCCAGCCGCCATTAACCCAACGGGCCACTGAAAAACCCAATGGTTCTAGGCGGGTTGGCACTCCGTATTCGTTTTCAAGCCGATGTTGAACAACCTCTAGTTGCAATTGACCAACGGCCGCAAGGATTGGATCCCGTTTGCTTTGATCGGTGTCGTAGAGAATTTGCACTGCCCCTTCTTCCCGTAATTCATTCACCCCTTTGCGAAAACTTTTAAATGCAGATGGATTTGGATTACGCAACCAGGCAAAAAGTTCTGGGCTGAAACATGGGATACCTTCATATTCAACCCTAGTTCCACTATATAAAGTATCCCCAATTGCAAACATCCCAGGATTATTTAAGCCAATTACATCTCCGGGAAAGGCTTCATCCACAACCTCTCGATCTTGGCCAAATAATTTCTGCGGCCGCGAGAGCCGAATCGAGCGCCCGCTGCGGGCATGTTGCACGGTCATGTCTTTTTCGAACTTTCCAGAACATACCCTCACAAAAGCAACACGATCGCGATGGCGCGCATCCATATTTGCCTGTAATTTAAATACAAAGCCACTGAAATCAGTGCTCAATGGGTCTATCGGCCCTTCTCGACTTTGTCGCGCAACAGGTTTCTGGGCTAGTTCTAAGAATGTATCTAAGAATGGGTGCACACCAAAATTAGTCATGGCGCTACCAAAAAAAACAGGGGTTAGGGCGCCTGCATGCACAAGATCTAATTCTAATTCAGCCCCTGCAGTATCTAATAATTCTAATTCTTCAATTGCTTGATCTAGTAATTCAGGCTCTACCAGATTTTTAAGGTTTGGATCATTTAATTGCAGCCTACTTTCAGTTGCTTGGCGTCCGCGTTCCGCCCGTTGAAATAAGATCACTTCTCTACTGCGCCGATCGATTACGCCACGAAAACGTTCACCACTACCAATAGGCCAATTAACAGCCCATGGTGCTAAACCTAATTCCTTTTCAATCTCATCTAATAATTCCAGCGGCTCCCGCCCCGGCCTGTCCATCTTATTTATAAAAGTAAATATTGGTATTTGCCGCATCTTGCACACTTCAAAAAGTTTGCGGGTTTGCGGTTCAAGGCCTTTCGCTGCATCTTCCAGCATCACAGCATTATCTGCAGCCGCTAAAGTGCGATAGGTATCCTCTGAAAAATCTTGGTGGCCTGGGGTATCTAATAAGTTAATTGTGTTGCCGTTGTAATCAAATTGCAACACCGTAGATGTAATAGAAATTCCCCTTTGCTTTTCAATTTCCATCCAATCTGAGGTAACGCGCCGCTGTTCACCTTTTGCTTTAACGGCCCCCGCCTGTTGAATCGCACCGCCATAAAGCAACAGCTTTTCGGTAAGGGTTGTTTTTCCCGCATCCGGATGGGAAATGATTGCAAAATTACGCCTTCTCGCAACAGCGGCGCGAAAGGCAATTTCTTCTGGGCTGTAATTTGCCGGTTCAGTGCTGCTGGTCGTCATCCCTTAAGCCTGGCAGGTCGCAGCGCCACAACGCCAGCTATGTAGCCTTTTGAGAAGCTGTGGATTTTGCTAGTGATTCGCCCAAATCCCAGTGCTTCAAGCCAAACCGTTTTCAATAATCCAGATGGGTTTGCGATGGCTTTCAGCGATGCTTGGCAGGCCTTGGAAGCACAGAATTTAAGCCGTGAAGAGCGTTTGGAGCAAGTAATGCTGCAATTGGCAAGCCACCCATTTTTGTTGCAGGCACCGGCCCAGGCGCAGGAATTAGCAGCTTTTAGGATCAGGCTGCTTGGCTATTAGTTTTTTGTTTTAGCTAATAAATAGCTTTAATCAAAGCCGCTGTTTTTTTTTAGTCTTCATTAATTAATCCTTTAAAGCTCAGCAACACCAAGGCCTCAGCCTTGGGCTATGAGCTTTGGGCCAGATCAGTGTCCGGCATTCTCCCCCTACCGCTACCAATGGTGTATTAGCTTCCCTCGTAATACCAGATCTAGCGCCGGTGACCTCCACCCTCCAACGGCTTGAAGAGTTGAACTCAAACAATCAAGACCCCGTTGATTTCCCGATAACAGCTCCAGCTGCTAACCCCGTTTTTTATCGCACCTACAGCCGTAAAACCCCCAGCGGACGTGAAAGCTGGCAGCAGGTTTCTGAGCGAAATCTTGAAGGTTTACGGATATTGGGTCGCTTGGATCTAGCTGAAGTGGAGATGATCCGCCGTATGC
>Ga0310320_10033_pt1 | contig 12251 bp, 13 predicted proteins | sample LakEriER3TotalD5_FD_195534 | JGI IMG/M metagenome (GOLD analysis project Ga0310320, IMG submission 195534) | Enriched freshwater cyanobacterial communities from Lake Erie, Ohio, United States - ER36.Total.D5 (v2) (version 2) | ecosystem: Environmental > Aquatic > Freshwater > Lake | place: USA... | reverse complement strand
TTTTCCAAAAACATCGTTGCGAAAATCGCCACATAGCCAAGGAAAGGGTTTGCTTCAACAGCTGAACCAATCAATTGGGGCAACTGTTGAACCATTTCACTAAAACCCATCCGATTACACCTCTTTTGCGGATAATAAGTAACTATCTAGTAACGATAGTGATCGAGCTTGTAAGGCCCTTCCACAGCTACATTAATGTAAGAAGCTTGTTCTGGGCTGAGTTTGGTAAGTTTGGCTCCGATTTTATCTAGGTGTAAGCGGGCCACCATTTCATCAAGATGCTTGGGAAGCACATATACTTTTTTCTCATACTTCTCAGGCTTTGTAAATAATTCAATCTGAGCCAAGGTTTGGTTAGTGAATGAATTACTCATCACAAAAGATGGATGGCCAGTGGCGCAGCCAAGATTTACTAAGCGACCTTCAGCCAACAGAATGATGCGATTACCGCTTGGCAGGATGATGTGATCCACCTGGGGCTTGATATTGTCCCATTCATATTGCTTCAAGGAAACAACATCAATTTCGTTATCAAAATGGCCAATATTACAAACAATTGCCTGATCCTTCATCTTTAATAGATGTTCATGGCGAATCACTTGATAGTTACCAGTGGCGGTAACAAAAATATCTACATCTTGCACCACATCTTCAAGCCGCACTACTCGATAACCCTCCATAGCGGCTTGTAAAGCGCAGATGGGATCAACTTCAGCAATCATCACGGTGGAGCCAAGACCCCTTAAAGACTGAGCTGAACCTTTGCCCACATCGCCGTAACCAAGCACCAGCGACACCTTGCCGGCCACCATCACATCGGTTGCCCGTTTGATGCTGTCTACTAAAGATTCGCGGCAGCCGTAGAGGTTGTCGAACTTACTTTTGGTTACCGAATCATTCACATTGATGGCTGGAAATGGCAAACCGCCTTCCTTCTCCATTTGGTATAGGCGAGCCACCCCGGTGGTTGTTTCTTCCGTTACGCCTTGGATATTGGCGTAGATGCGTGAATACCAGCCAGGCTGTTCGGATAAACGGGCACGGATACTTTTAAATAAAGCCACCTCTTCTTCGCTGGAGGGGTTATTTAAAACAGAAGGATCTTTTTCTGCTTTTGCGCCAAGCACGATCAAGCCAGTGGCATCGCCACCGTCGTCGAGGATCATATTTGGCGTGCCGCCATCAGACCATTCCATGATGCGATGGGTAAAGGCCCAATACTCATCAAGGTTTTCACCTTTATATGCAAATACCGGAATACCCGCTGCAGCAATTGCTGCCGCTGCATGATCTTGAGTGGAAAAGATGTTGCAGGAAGCCCAACGCACTTCTGCGCCGAGGGCCACCAGTGTTTCAATCAGCACTGCAGTTTGGATTGTCATATGCAAACTGCCGCAGATGCGGGCCCCTTTTAAGGGTTGTTCAGCGCCAAACTTCTGCCGTAGGGCCATTAAGCCCGGCATTTCAGTTTCAGCGATTGCAATTTCTTTGCGGCCGAATTCAGCTAAACCAAGATCAGCGATTACGTAGGTGTTCGTGGCCTGCAGGCCAGCCGTTGAAAAAATGTCGGGTGTAGTCACCATGGGATTAACACTTCCAGAGGAAGTGGCGATTGGATTTGGAATATCTGCGGAGACGCCGAGGCTTCGGGCTCGCTTGTTGAGAATCTACAAGAATGAACTGCTTCCTTGTTGATGCTGAAGCCACCAGGCTGCAGGGCCTGCAATTGGCTCAATACCTACCAGCTGGGGCATTGCTACTTCTTAGTGGCCCCTTAGGGGCGGGTAAAACTGCCCTTGTGCAAGGAATCGCAGCCGGCCTTGGCATTACTGAGGCAGTTACCAGCCCCAGCTATGCCCTTGCCCAGCACTACTGGCGCAGGGGCGAGAGCGCACCGGCGTTAATACATATCGATCTTTATCGGCTCGAGCAGGCAATTGCCGCCGATGAACTGTTTTTTCAAGAAACGGAAGAAGCTCTAGCCTGCAACTCATTAATGGCAGTGGAATGGCCGGAAAGGCTGAGCGCACTGCCAACGGGGGCCTGGCTGCTGCAGCTAAGCCTGGAGGGGGAGGGACGCCGTTTCCAGCTGCAGGCGCCCGGCTAATGCTGCTGAGTGCCTTCAGCTTCAGCGTGATGGCCGTATGCGTAAAACAATTGGGAGGGCGAATCCCAGTAGCTGAGGTGGTTTTTGCCCGTTCGCTGGTGAGCCTTGGGATCAGCTGGTGGTTGATCCAGCGAATGGGGCTTAATCCCTGGGGTAAAAAGCGCCGGATGCTTGTGCTGCGCGGGATTGTGGGCACCCTGGCACTTTTCTGCGTTTATGCCGCCTTAGCGGAGCTTCCGCTTGCAGCCGCTACGGTTTTTCAATACTTGTATCCCACTTTCACCACGGCCTTGGCTTGGGGGATTTTGGGAGAAATAACAGGCAAACGTATCTTTGCGGCCATGGCTTTGGGATGGCTTGGGGTTTTTATGGTGGCCCAACCGTTTGCCGCCAGCCCGTTACCAGCGCTGCCAACGGCGATTGCAATCACTGGTGCGCTGCTCACTTCAATCGCTTACGTAACTGTAAGAAGCCTGGCTGAACACGAAAATCCAATGGTGATCGTGTTTTATTTCCCTTTGGTATCGCTGCCCATGAGCCTGCCTTTGGTTGTTGTAAATCCGGTGCTGCCAAGTGGAAGCGATTGGGCTTGGCTTATTGGTGTGGGAATTTTTACCCAACTCGGGCAAATCTGGCTTACACAGGGCTTAACTCAACTGCCAGCAGCAAGAGCAACAGCAATTAGTTATGCACAAGTAGTTTTTGCCGCCACATGGGGAGTGTTATTTTTCGGTGAAATATTGAACACATCCACTATTATTGGCGCCATATTAGTGCTTGGAGCAACAATACTTAGCCTCAAAATGCGATAGGGCTTAATGAAATATGGATTAATGAGATAAAGATCAAGCGGCTACATAAGCAACAACTGATTCACTTACGCGTCGCAAACCAGCCAGGCCATCACGCTCCAAATTACGCACGCGATCACGGCTCATTCCTAATTCCCTACCGATGCCGGTAAGACTCATCGGCTCTTCCACATCAATGCCATAACGCATTTTTAATACCCTTCCTTGCAGTGGTGGCAATTGATCAAGCAGGGAGCGCATATCACCGCGAAGACATTCCCCATCGAGCAATTCATCAGGCATCGGCGCTTCGTTTTGGAGGAGTTCTTGCAACTCGGTGTCGTCGCTGTCTCCCACCTTCATTTCGAGGCTCACCGGCTGGCGGGCCCTACACAAAAGCTCCTTCACCTCTTCTTCTGGTAATTCCACATAGAGCGCCAATTCGGTAACAGTTGGGGTGCGGCCGAGATCTTGGCTGAGTTCCCTTTGCCCTTTTTTGAGCTTGTTGAGGGTTTCGGTGATGTGAATCGGTAAACGGATAGTGCGACTTTTTTCAGCAATTGCCCTTGTAATTCCCTGGCGAATCCACCAGTAGGCGTAGGTAGAAAACTTGTAGCCGCGGGTGGGATCAAATTTCTCAACGCCCCGCACTAAACCAATCGTGCCCTCCTGGATCAGATCAAGAAGTTCCATGTTGCGCTTGGTGTATTTCTTAGCAACGCTCACTACCAGACGCAAATTTGCAGCCACCATCCTTTCTTTGGCGCGGCGGCCATTTATGAGGCGGCGCCTGAGCACGGCGGGGGAAAGGTTCAAATTCACAGCCAAATCATCCCGGCTTGGAGGTTCTCCTTGCCGCATACGCATTTCTTCTTCTGCATCTTCAATGCGCATTAGTTCCTGCACTTGGCGGCCAAGGGTGATCTCCTGTTCATGGCTGAGCAAGGGAACACGGCCGATATCACGCAGGTAAGAACGTACTAAATCCCCATCAACAGGGGGACGAAGCTCGGCGGTGGGAGTGGCCACTACGTTGAATCTTGAAGTTATGTAAACAATAGCCTTACGAACGTTAATTTTCTCTCAGAAAACTCGAGTCTTTTAAGACTCAGCCGCTTAAACCCAGATTCTGCAGCAGCCAAGCCGCGGTTTGCAGGTATATGAAAACACCTGCCACGTCTACCACTGTGGTGATAAATGGTGCAGACATCAAGGCGGGATCTAAACCAAGCCGATCAAACAGCAAAGGCAGGCTGGCTCCAGCTGTTGCCGCAAGGATTGAGATGCAAAGCATCGAAACCCCAGCTGCCACAGCCACCAAGGGTTCACCACTCAATTTCCACGACCATGGAACCACCACCGCCGCCAGCAATAAACCGAGCAAAACGCCAGCTAAGGCCTCCCGCGCCACCGTGCGCCAGGGCCCCAAGGCCTGCAAACGGTTGGTGCTAAGGCCGCGGATCACAACCGTGGAGCTTTGGGCCCCCACATTTCCGCCAGTGCCTATTAATAAAGGAATAAAAGCAGCTAATTGCACCACCCGCTGCAGCACCCCCTGCTGGGAAGCGATCACCGCTGAAGTGCCGGTATTAGTAATGAGCAACACCAACAACCACAACACCCGCCTTTTTGCCACCTCAAACAAATTGCTTTGGAAGTAATCGTCTTCATCGCCGGCCTGCACAGCACCGGCGGCATAAAGATCCCTGGTGGCCTCCTGTTCAATCACATCGATCACGTCGTCAACGGTAACGATTCCCACCAGCCGGTCTTCGCGATCCACCACTGGAATAGCGAGAAAGTCGTAACGCGTGATCAGCCTTGCAACCTCCTCTTGATCGGTATCGGTGTAAACGCGCACCACTTCACGGGTCATCACGGCACCGATCAAATCCTCTGGATCAGCCACCACCAAATCTCTTAGAGAAAGAATTCCAGTGAGCTGGCGAGCTGCATCGGTTACATAAAGGCTATAGATCGTTTCAGTTGTAAGGGCGCGGCGACGCACGATTGCAAGGGCCTGGGCGGCGTTGTGAAATTCTTTGAGATCAATGAATTCCGTCGTCATTAAACGACCGGCGGTTTCACTTTCGTAGCCAAGCAACTGGGCTGTTACGCGGCGTTCTTCTGGGCTTAATTGCTGCAGCAGATTGCGCACCACCTTGGCGGGCAATTCATCAAATAACCGCACCCGATCATCGGGTGACATCTGCTCCACCAGCTCCAGCACCTCTCCAGAGCGCAAGCGTTCAAGCAACGACTGTTGCACCGTTGCATCGAGGTATTCGTAAACCTCGATCGCCTCATTTTTGGGAAGTAAGCGAAAAGCAATCGCTTGCTGCAGGGTTGGCAAATTACCAATTGCTTCTGCAGCATCAGCGGGTTGCTCCGGCTCCAGCAGCTGCTTAACAGCGTCGTAATTGCCAGCCGCAAGCAAGCGCTCAAGGTATTGGGTGAGTTCTGGAATAGCGGTTGTGTTTTCGACCATCCCCCGAGTGTATGGGGGTGGTTAGGGTTTGAGGGTTTGGATTAAATCCCATGGCCCCAAGTATTAAAGGTGTAGTGGTTGCTAACGCCGCTGGCAGCCCCCAAGATTTAGCTGATCAGGCCGGCCAAGTGCTCTTGCTTGTGAATGTGGCAAGCCGCTGCGGATTCACTAAGCAATATGCCGGCTTGCAAGCTTTACAAGAAAAATATGGCCCCCAAGGCTTCAAGGTGATCGGTTTCCCTTGCAATGATTTTGGCGCCCAAGAACCAGGCACCATCACCGAAATCCAGGATTTTTGTAGCACCACTTTTGGGGTGAATTTTGAACTATTCGCCAAGGTGAGTGCCACTGCCGCTCCATTCGACACACTCACAAAAACAGAACCGGCCGGGGCGATCGCTTGGAATTTTGAAAAATTCTTAGTGGGCCGTGATGGCACCGTGATCAGCCGCTACAAAAGCGGCGTTACCCCAGAAGCCGCTGAACTCACCGGCGCCATTGAAACCGCCCTTAGCGCTGCCGCTTAACACGGGCGCTGAGGCTATAGCCCGATGCTGCGGCCATAAGGCCTAGGCAAAGGCTTAGAAGCAACACTAAAAGGGCCTGCAGGTGCTGGCCCTGGTGTTGCAACAAGGCCATATCCAACATCCAACTTGAAAAAGTTGTAAGGGAACCGCAAAAACCAATACCGAGGGCAAGCAATAAGCCAGGGGCGATTGCGGGTGGTGCCACCAGGTAGCCCAGCAATCCTGCACCAATTACGTTCACCACCAAATCCGCTCCAGCTGTAGCAAAAGGCAAAACAGGCGACAGATGAACAACTGCTTGCCAGCGCAGTAGTGCCCCTGGAATGGCGCCGAGGGCCACTAACAGAAGTTGACGAATTTCATTGCCTAAATTCACGCCAATCCACCAATCAACAAACCAAATTCCACTGCAAATAAACCGCCAACTAAGGAAGCAAGAGCCAGCATTAATGAGGCGGCCTTGGTTTGGTGTTGCAGCAGCACAAGCAACTCCACAATGAAGGTGGAGAAGGTGCTGAGGCTACCCAAAAAGCCAGTGGCCAGCAGCAGCAGCAGCGGGGATGAAGGGCAGGTTTGATTTAATCCCACCAGTAAACCCAATAGAAACGAGGCGGATATATTCACCGCCCAAGTGCCCCAGTGCTTAGCGGGTATTAATGGTTCAAAGTGATTAACAAATCGAAACCGCAACCAAGCCCCTGGCACTGCCCCAAGTGATACAAGCAAAATCTCCTTAAACATAGTTAATAGAGAACATCGCTAATTCAGGCAACGGCACCTAACCCAGTAGCCAGCCCCGCAGCGAACCCTGGCGAACCCGGCACCAACGTTCACCCTCAATGCTAAACCAAGTTTGCAAGATTTCATATGGCATACCTGCATCCGCATCAGCGCCCAACAGCGGTGCCTGGTGATGGGGTGAAATCTGTAGTTTTTGTGGGGCAGTTGCCAGTAGGGGTTCACCTGTACGGCGGCGGCGCAGCCCTGGCTGATCACGTTCAGCGCCACCGGCTGGCAAAGCTATCGGAGCCATAAGCGCCAAGCCAAATAACCAAGCCAAACGCAAAGGCATCAAATATCAAGCTCCGCGAGATCTAATTCAGCACTATGGGCTTCAATAAAGGCTCTACGTGGAGCAACTTTATCGCCCATAAGGATTGTAAAAATACGATCTGCTTCAGCGGCATCTTCTATCTCCACCCGCTTCATCGTGCGGGTGGAGGGATCCATGGTGGTTTCCCATAGTTGTTTAGGCATCATTTCACCTAAACCTTTAAAACGTTGAATGGTGTAATTGGCTTTTTCACCAAAACCAGCAAGGGTTTTCTTAAGATCTTGTTCGTTGTAGCAATAGGTATGGTTTTTGCCCCGTTCAACTTTGTAGAGGGGCGGACAGGCGATGTAGATGTAACCACCCTCCACCAGCGCTCTTTGATAGCGGAAAAAGAAGGTGAGAATTAGGGTGCGAATGTGAGCGCCATCAACATCAGCATCGGTCATGATAACGATGCGATGGTAACGAAGATTTTTTTCATTAAATTCCTCACCCCTAATACCCAAACCCAACGCTGTAATTAAAGCTTGAATCTCGGTATTTTTATAGATCCTGGCATCATCTGTTTTCTCGATATTTAATATTTTACCCCTCAAAGGCAAGATCGCCTGATTGCGGCGATCCCGGCCCTGTTTAGCTGATCCACCAGCTGAATCACCCTCCACGATATAAATTTCGGATTCGGAAGGATCACGGGAACTGCAATCTGCAAGTTTACCTGGCAAAGTGGAGCTTTCCAGCACACTTTTACGGCGAACTAATTCCCTTGCGCGACGCGCAGCTTCAGCAGCATTAAAAGCTTGTATTGCCTTTTCAAGGATTAAATCAATTACTTGAGGATGAAATTCAAGATATTCACTTAAAGATTCACCCACCACAGTATCAACAATGCCGCGCACTTCTGTGTTGCCAAGCTTTGTTTTTGTCTGCCCTTCAAACTCAGGCTCGGGCACCTTTACGGAAAGAACAGCTGTTAAGCCCTCGCGTATGTTTTCACCAGCTAAATTGCCATCCGCATCTTTTCTTTTGCCTCTTTTTCGCGCAAATGTATTTAAGGTGCGGGTAAGAACGGTTTTTAAACCTTCAATATGGGTGCCGCCATCAATGGTGCGGATATTATTTGCAAAGCCTAAAATACTGTCGGAATAAGCATCAACACACCACTGCAAAGCAGCCTCAACTTGAACGCCATCTTTTTCTGAATTCACATAAATAATTTCTGGATGCAAAGGATCCTTGCCGGTATTCATATAATTTACATATTCTCGAATTCCACCTTGGTAATGATAAATTTCTTCGCGGATTGATTCAGGGCGATCATCTCTAAATACAATCCGAACGCCACCATTCAGGTATGCAAGTTCCCTTAACCTGCCGGAAAGAGTTTGGTAATCAAAGATAATTCCAGTGGAAAATATCTGAAAATCAGGCTTAAAACATAAAGTGGTTCCAGTGCGACCTATCTCGCCAGCTTCCGAAAGCAAGGTGCCAATTGGTGCACCCCGCTCAAAGCGTTGGGTGTGCACCTGATCTTGGCGATAAACCGTTACCTGCACCCATTCACTAAGGGCGTTAACAACAGAAACGCCCACCCCGTGGAGGCCGCCAGACACCTTGTAACCGCCAGCACCAAATTTGCCGCCGGCATGGAGCACGGTGAGCACCGTTTCAAGGGCGCTTTTGCCGGTGCGGGGATGGATATCGGTGGGGATGCCCCGGCCGTTGTCGCTAACGGTGCAGGAACCATCTGCGTTGAGGCTCACCTCGATGTCGCTGCAGTGGCCGGCTAGAGCCTCATCAACCGAGTTATCAACCACCTCATAAACCAGGTGGTGCAGCCCCCGCGGACCGGTGGTGCCGATATACATGCCCGGGCGTTTACGCACCGGCTCTAAGCCTTCGAGTACTTGAATTTGCTCGGCGCCGTAGGCCGATTGAACCTGAGAGTTGGAAATGCTTGCTTCGCCCATGCTGTTGTTTCCGCTGAGGGGCCCTTGATGGAAGCCAAACCCCAGCGGGACCCTTCCGCTGAGCTTAGATCTTACCACCGGCGGCCCAGAGCGGCTGCTGGGGGCCTCTCCGCTTGAATTTGCCATGGGGTTGGAGTATTCCCTTGCAAGCAGAGTTCAACCAGGGCCAGCCGGAAGTGCCAACAAAGAACCTCATGGTGGTGCTTTTAGGCCCCACCGCTAGCGGTAAAACCGCCCTTGGCATTGAACTGGCTTTGGAATTGGGCTGCAGTGTTTTAAGTGTGGATTCACGCCAGATCTATCAACATATGGATGTTGGTACGGCAAAACCAAGCGCAGCAGAACGCGCTGGCGTAACCCACGAACTGCTGGATTTGGTGCCGCCAAACCAGCCGTTAAACCTGCAGCAATTCTGTGAGTTAGCGCAGCCCTTAATTAGCGCAGAACTGGGCCTAGGCCATTTGGCTTTGCTCGTGGGGGGCAGTGGCCTCTACTTGCAAGCCCTCAGCCAAGGGCTTCAGCCACCAGCCGTAGCGCCCCAAGCCTGGCTGCGGCAACAGCTTGATGGCCTTGGGCAATCCTGCTGCCATCAATTACTAAGCAAGGCAGATCCGCTCGCCGCTGCCCGCATCCACCCAAACGACAGGATTCGCACCCAACGGGGTTTGGAGGTGCTTTATGGCACAGGCAAACCACTTAGCAGCCAGCAAGGCCGCAGAGCTCCAGCATTTGCCGTTTTAGAGCTGGGCCTTAATCCCCCTGATCTGCGCCAACGCATCGAACAGCGCAGTGCTGCGATGTACGCCAATGGGCTGGTGCAAGAAACGGAATTGCTGCAAAAGCTTTACGGCAAAAATTTAGCGCTGCTGCAAACCATCGGCTACGCAGAAGCGGTGGCATTGCTGGCGGGAGACCTAAATCATGAGGAAGCGCAAGCGCTTACAGCAAGGCGCACCTGGCAATTCGCTAAAAGGCAACGCACCTGGTTTAAAAATCGCCACAAACCGCTTTGGCTAAACCCGCAAACGGCCCTGAAAGATGCCCTTGCAGCTATCGCAGCAGCTAAGGCTTAGAGTTAAGGGTCACCTGTTGAACCACAGTTCCCCCTCGCCTTACTGAATGGCCCCACCCCGCCCCCGTTTTGATCGCCGCGCCCCAGTTCGGGAACTACCGAACATCAACGACAGAATCAGTTACCCCAACTTAAGAGTTGTGGATTCAGACGGCAGTCAACTTGGGGTGATCACCAGGGAAGCAGCGCTGGAAGTAGGTAAAGAAAGGGGCCTTGATTTGGTATTGGTAAGCGAAAAGGCAGACCCGCCTGTATGTCGAATAATGGACTACGGGAAGTTCAAATTTGAACAGGAAAAGAAAGCAAAAGAAACAAAGAAAAAATCCCATCAAACTGAAGTAAAAGAAGTAAAAATGCGCTACAAAATCGATGAGCACGATTATCAAGTGCGCATCGGCCAAGCGGTGCGATTTCTTAAATCCGGCGACAAGGTGAAATGCACCGTGATTTTTCGTGGTCGTGAAATTCAACACACTGCCCTTGCGGAACAACTTTTGTTTCGTATGGCGAGAGACCTTGAAGAAAATGCTGAATTGCAGCAGGAACCAAAGCGGGAGGGGCGCAACATGATCATGTTTCTTGGCCCACGCCGGGTGCCGCTCAATAAAGACAAACCAGAACAACTCACTAAAGCTGTGCGCACCCTGCCGATCAATGCTGCAGCTAAGCCAGAAATTGAAACCGCAGCTACCTAAAACCGGTCATAAGGATTGTCACCTAGCCCACGGGCCACTACCGTGGCGCAGTTGAGCTGCTGTCACAACCGAGCGTGCGTTTTCACATCCAACAGGAAAGCGATATCCCGGCTTCCACGCAGCTCTACAACCAGATCTGCTTTGCGATTGCCGCCCGTCATTTTCCGCCAGGTCATCGTTTACCCAGCACCCGCCAATTGGCGATGCAAACCGGTTTGCACCGCAACACCATCAGCAAGGTTTATCGCCAGCTGGAAAATGATGGTGTGGTGGAAGCAATGGCTGGTTCCGGCATCTATGTGCGCGATCAGCAGAAACCGAGGGAATTAAAAGCTCCTGCAGGGCCCAGGGGGCGCATCCGCCCTGATATTGATCAAGAAGTGCGCCGCAGCATCGATGGCTTGCTTAACGCTGGTTGCACCCTGCAGCAGGCCCGTGAACTACTCACCCATGAAGTGGATTGGCGCTTGCGTTGTGGCGCCCGCGTGCTGGTGAGCACGCCGCGGGAAGACATCGGAGCCTCGATGTTGATCGCGGAAGAATTAGCGCCATGCCTTGATGTGCCCGTGCAAGTGGTGCCGCTTGAGGAACTAGAAGCAGTGCTCGAAAGCTCCAACAACGGCACAGTTGTAACGAGCAGATATTTTCTGCAGCCCGTGGAAGAACTTGCAAAAACCCATGGGGTGCGGGCAGTGGCTGTGGACTTAAACGATTTCCGCCATGAACTTAATCTGCTTAAAGAACTAAAAACCGGCAGTTGTGTTGGGCTTGTGAGCATCAGCCCCGGCATCCTTAGGGCAGCAGAAGTGATCTTGCACTCAATGCGCGGCCAAGAGCTGTTAGTGATGACCGCTTCTCCAGATGTGGGAAGCCGCTTACTAGCCCTTTGCCGGGCTGCAAGCCATGTGTTGTGCGATAAACCAAGCCTGCCATTAGTGGAGCAAACCCTGCGCCAAAACCGCTCCCAACTGATGCGTATGCCCCAAGTACATTGCGCCCAAAGTTATCTAGGTGCCAGCACAATCGATATGCTCAGAAAAGAAATCGGCCTTACTGAAACCCCTGCAGACAACGGGATTGATTAATGAGATGTTTAAAAGTTTAAGAGCTGATATTGCAATTATCAAAGAAAGAGATCCCGCCGCAAGGGGCCCATTAGAAATTCTATTTTGCTATCCGGGGCTGCATGCAATTTGCCTTCATCGCTTCAGCCATAAGCTGTATCAATTAAAACTGCCGTTACTGCCGCGCTTATTATCTCAAATCGGGCGTTTCTTTACAGGGGTAGAAATTCATCCTGGGGCAAGAATTGGCCGTGGGGTATTTATAGATCATGGCGCTGGTGTGGTGATTGGTGAAACAGCGGTAATCGGTGATCGTTGCTTGTTATTTCAAGGGGTAACACTTGGCGGCACCGGAAAGCAAGGCGGAAAACGCCATCCCACCCTCGAGGAAAATGTAGTAGTGGGGGCAGGCGCAAAAGTATTAGGCGCAATTAATGTGGGTACAAACACTCGTATTGGCGCTGGTTCAGTATTACTTAGGGA
>Ga0310320_10030_pt1 | contig 12323 bp, 10 predicted proteins | sample LakEriER3TotalD5_FD_195534 | JGI IMG/M metagenome (GOLD analysis project Ga0310320, IMG submission 195534) | Enriched freshwater cyanobacterial communities from Lake Erie, Ohio, United States - ER36.Total.D5 (v2) (version 2) | ecosystem: Environmental > Aquatic > Freshwater > Lake | place: USA... | reverse complement strand
CTGCTACTGGCAATGGACGGCGGCCAGATCGCTGTTTTTGCTGTGCAAGACATGCTTCTATTCTTCCTTGCCTGGGAACTGGAGCTACTACCTGTTTATTTGTTGCTGGCGATTTGGGGGGGTAAGAAAAGACAATACGCCGCTACAAAATTCATTCTTTACACCGCCGGCAGTTCGCTTTTTATCCTCTTAGTAGCCCTTGCCATGGCCTTTGCTGGTGGCGGCACCCCCAGCTTTGAATACAGCGAATTAGCAGCAAAACATCTGGGCACTGGTTTCCAATTGCTTTGCTACGGCGGGCTTCTAATTGCTTTTGGCGTAAAACTACCAATTGTGCCGCTGCACACCTGGCTGCCGGATGCCCATGGGGAAGCAACTGCACCAGTTCACATGTTGCTGGCTGGAATTTTGCTGAAAATGGGGGGATATGCATTATTTAGATTCAATGCTTCGATGTTCCCGGAAGCCCATGTGCAATTTGCACCTTTACTAGTGATATTAGGGGTAGTAAATATTATTTATGCAGCTCTTACTTCGTTTGCTCAACGCAACCTAAAACGCAAAATTGCCTATAGCTCCATCAGCCATATGGGTTTTGTGTTGATTGGAATAGGTAGTTTTTCGCCGCTTGCAGCAAGCGGCGCCATGCTGCAAATGGTGAGCCACGGCCTTATTGGCGCAAGCTTATTTTTCCTGGTGGGCGCCACCTACGACCGCATTCATACCTTGCAACTTGATGAGATGGGTGGGGTGGGTCAGAAGATGCGCAAGATGTTTGCGTTATGGACGATCTGCTGCCTTGCCTCTCTTGCCTTGCCTGGGATGAGTGGTTTTGTATCTGAATTAATGGTGTTTGTGGGCTTTGCCACAGACGATGCCTACAGCCTTCCTTTTAGGATTGTTATTGATGGTGCCGCAGCAATTGGGGTGATTCTCACACCTATTTATCTACTTTCAATGCTACGTGAAATATTTTTTGGCAAGGAAAATCCTGAATTAGCCAATACAAATATGGTAGATGCCGAGCCGCGCGAAATTTATATTATTTCCTGCTTGCTAGTGCCAATTATTGGAATTGGCCTCTATCCAAGATTAGTAACTGATACCTATAGGGCCACAATCGAGCAGTTAGTTGCTCGGGATGAATCAACGATGAAAGCGGTTAGTTCGCCTCCATTCCCTTTCCAGGTGGCACCAAAGCTCACTTAACGGTAAGGTCCGCCCAGTTGATTCAAACCCCTTTGACCCAACCGGGGGATAGTGGGGCCCGGGTGGCCATTCGTTTGTTGCAAGATGCAGCAGAACGGGGCGATATCGACCCCTGGGATGTGGATGTGATCGCCGTAATAGATGGGTTTCTAGATCAGCTGCGCCTGAAACTTGAATTGCCGCGGCGGCTGGCTGCAGCTGGCGGCAGTTATGAGCAAGATTTAGCTGAAAGCAGTGAAGCTTTCTTGGCGGCATCGGTATTGGTGTCTCTTAAAGCAGAACATCTCGAGCAGCGCACGTTTGCAGTGGGGCTTGCCCCCATAGAGGAGGAGGATCTTTGCGAGGGCCTCGATCTTGATGGTGCCTGGCCCCAGCAACTGCAACTGCCCGCAAAACCAGAACGCTTGCTGTTGCGGCGCACCGTGGCGCCACCACCGCTGCAACGGCCCGTAACCCTGGGGGAATTAATTCAACAATTAGAAGATATCGCCACAAGGCTTGAGCAGGAGGGGCCCCGCCAAAGGCGTCAAGCACCAAAGCGCTATTCGGATCGAGAGGCCATTGCCCAGATCACAGCCCTTGCCCACCGCGAAAAATTGCCGGAAACTACCGCCGCTCTAAGCGTGTTTCTTGGCGGCTGGGGACCGGGGTTGGATTGGGTTGATTTCGAGCAACTCGTACTCGCCTGGGCCGCAGCTGCCCCGCCGGATCTTGATAGCGACCGGGTGGGGGTGTTTTGGGCCCTGTTATTTCTTTGCTCCCAAGGGCGAGTAGATCTTGAGCAAACGGGTCCGCAATTATTTGGCCCCTTGAAATTGCGTTGTTTATTCCAAGCAGCTGAAGGGGGGCAACGCCAATCGCCCTTGAAAGCTGTGGGGATAGGGTCAGCGCCGCAGCCGGCCTTTGAGCTACAAGCGGCCTAGGCAAGCATTGATACGCTGCGTTTATCTAAGGGGTAGCCGCCATGAAGGCCATGATTTTGGCGGCGGGAAAAGGAACAAGGGTGCAGCCGATCACCTACACGATCCCTAAGCCGATGATTCCGATTCTGCAGAAGCCAGTAATGGAATTTCTGTTGGAATTACTACGCCAGCACGGCTTTACAGAGGTGATGGTAAACGTGTCGCACCTCGCCGAAGAAATCGAAAATTACTTCCGCGATGGCCAGCGCTTTGGTGTGGAGATTGCCTACAGCTTTGAAGGCCGCATCGAAGATGGTGAATTGATTGGTGATGCCCTTGGTTCTGCTGGCGGCTTAAAAAAAATACAAAATTTTCAACGTTTTTTCGACGACACCTTTGTTGTGCTCTGCGGCGATGCCTTGATCGATCTAAATCTCAGCGAAGCGGTGCGGCGGCATCGCCAGAAAGGAGCACTGGCCTCACTCGTAACAAAACGGGTACCTAAAGAGCAGGTGAGCAGCTATGGAGTGGTAGTAACAGATGAGGATGGCAGAGTAAAAGCATTCCAAGAGAAACCCAGCACAGAAGAAGCATTAAGCGATGAAATTAATACCGGAATATATATATTTGAGCCGGAAATATTTGATCATATTCCAAGCGATATCCCCTACGATATTGGAGCTGATTTATTTCCTAAATTAGTAGAAGAAGGTTTAGCATTTTATGCAATTCCGATGGAATTTGAATGGGTTGATATCGGTAAAGTGCCTGATTACTGGCAGGCGATTAGATCTGTACTGCAGGGGGAGGTTAGACAGGTAACAATTCCTGGCAAACAGGTTCGCCCTGGCATATATACCGGTTTAAATGTTGCAGCAAATTGGGATAAAATTCATGTTGAAGGCCCAGTATATGTGGGCGGCATGACAAAAATTGAAGACGGGGTAACAATTATTGGCCCTGCAATGATCGGCCCTAGTTGTCATATTTGCGCAGGGGCAACTATCGACAATTCAATTATCTTTGATTATTCGCGCATTGGCGCTGGGGTGCGTCTTGTGGAAAAGTTGGTGTTTGGCCGCTACTGCGTTGATCGCAGTGGCGATCACATCGACGTACAAGAAGCAGCCCTCGATTGGTTGATTACCGATGCCCGCAGGCAGGATTTAGTGCAACCTTCACCAGAGCAAAAGGCCTTAGCTGAATTGCTGGGTTCAGATCTCGGCAAGGCTTAAAACCTGCACCAAGCTCTCTTCCGCCTTGATAGCCATTAGGTGCACACCTTTTGCAATCTTGCAGTAGCTAGAAACTTGTTCAGCGGCGATTTTGATGCCCTCTTCCCGGGGATCTGCCGCCCCAGCCAGCCGGTCGATTAGGGCTGTGGGGATCTGGGCGCCTGGCACCACCCGATTTATAAAATCTGCATTTTTGGCAGACTTCAACAAAAACACCCCCGCCAGCACTGGCAGCCCTAGGGGGTCTGCTATTTCAAGGCAAAAACGCTCCAGGGCATCTGCATCCATCACCATTTGGGTTTGCAGGAAACGAGCACCAGCAGCAGCTTTTCGGCGTACCCGGCTTTTAAGACCGCTCCAGCTGCTTGATTGAGGATCCGCGGCCCCGCCAGCAAAAAGGTTGGTGCCGCCATCTGGCAACAGCTTGCCAAAAGGGTCAAGCCCCAAATTAAGGGCCTGCACCTGCTGCAAAAGCCGCACCGATTCAAAATCAAATACCGGCCGCGCTTTGCTTTGATTACCGGCCCGCACCGGATCACCGGTAAGACACAACACATTGCGTAGCCCTAAAGCTTGGGCGCCAAGCAAATCAGCCTGCAGCGCAATCCGGTTTCGATCTCTACAGCCAAGCTGCAGCACAGGCTCCAAATCACGTTCCTGCAGCAACTTGCATAGGGCAATGCTTGCCATACGCATCACCGCCCGGCTGCCATCGGTAACGTTGAAAGCCTGCACTAAACCCCGCAATGCCTCTGCTGCTGCCAGTGCCCTACTGGGATCTGCCCCTAAAGGTGGGGTGATTTCAGCAGTGATTACAGGGCCAGGGCCAGCGAGGGCCTGCTCAAAACTTATGGCCATACCGGCGCTGTTGTATCCCCTATATCTGAGATATTCTCCCAGGCTGCCTACACTGCTGAGGCATCGCTGGGGCGCAAACTATGGACGCCCATCTCTCAGAAAGGGAGCTGGAAATCATCGAGCTGGTGGCGGCAGAACTCACCAACCAAGAAATCGGTGCGCGGCTTTCAATTAGTAAACGCACAGTTGATAACCACGTGAGCAATATCTTTACAAAAACCGGTTCCCGCAATCGCGTTGGCCTCGTTAACTGGGCCTTGAGCAATGGCAAGATTTGCCACGATGGTTTTAATTGCTGCAACCTTCCCAAGGCTTAAGCAGTTTTAAGACCTTGGCTGTTTTAAGACCTTGGCTGTTTTAAGACCTAGGCAATGCTGCATACAACTGCTTGAAATGGGCCTGCTGCTGGCGATGGCTCACCAAAGCTTCTGGGTAGCCGCGGGATTCCAAGGGGGCGATTTCACCACTTAGTAAATCCGCCGTATTCACATGTTGCAGTTCAGGCAACCAGCGGCGGATATAAACAGCTTCTGAATCAAATTTGCGCGCTTGGGTGGCTGGATTAAAAATCCGTAGCGGTTTTGGATCCATGCCACTACTGGCACTCCATTGCCAACCCCCATTATTGGCGGCCAGATCACCATCCACCTCAAGGGCCATAAACCAGGCCTCACCAAAACGCCAATCACAGATCAAATCTTTCACTAAAAAAGACGCCACGATCATGCGGCAGCGATTGTGCATAAACCCGGTTTGCGCAAGTTCTCGCATTGCAGCATCAACAATTGGCACACCGGTTAAGCCCTGTTTCCATGCCTCCAGCCATTGAGGCTTGTTTTCCCAGGGGAATTGGCGCCATAGAGGCCGGTAAGGGCCATCGGCAAGGCTTGGAAAATGAAACAAAGCTTGCTGGTAAAACTCCCGCCAAGCAAGCTCCTGCTGCCACACCCGAATCGATTGGCGTTGTTCGTCGCTGCGGCAAATTTCCAGGCTTTCTAAACTGGCGGCCCAAGCGGTTCGTGGGCTGAGGCTGCCTGAGCGCAATGCAGCGCTGAGTTGGGAAGTGCCCCCATCGGCTGGCAGATTGCGGCCTTCTTCGTAATTATGCAAAGCCCCATCCGCAAATCGCTGCAATTGCAAAAGAGCTGCTGCTTCTCCAGGTAGGCAAGGGCAAATGCCAGCGCCATCCCATGCTTCCAACTCAACTGCGGCCGTTTGCGGCAATGGCGGCACAGCTGCCTCAATGGCCGTAATTTCCGCTGCTGTGAGATCAAATAAACCACTTGGAGCAGCCACAGGCGCTGCTTTTGGTTGTTGTTGCCATACACGCCAGTAGGGGCCATAAACGCGATAAGGATCACCAGCGCCGGTGCGTAATCGCTCAGGCGGCACCAGTAATTGATCCCAATCAGCGGCCACCTTGCAACCCTGGCCCTGCAGTGCTTTTGCGAGGGCTTGATCGCGCTGCCGCACCAGCGGTTCCACATCACGGTTCCAGGCCACTCCCTCCACCGCAAGAAGCTGGGCTAAACGGGGCAGCAATATCAGCGGATCACCCTTAAGCAGAAGCAAACGGCTGCCAGCTTGCAACCAGCGCTGTTGCAATTCCCGCAGGCTTTCGAGCAAAAACCAACGGCGCCCTGGCGCCATGCTGGGGTGCTGCAATTCAGCTGGATCCAGCACGAAAACGCCTGCAAGAGCTGGATTGTTTTGTGCAATAGCCGCAAGGCCCAAATTATCTGAAAGGCGCAGATCACGGCGATGCCAAAACAACCAACGGCTAAATGCAGCAGCCATTAGTGCAACCCCAGGAGTTGTTTGGCTCGAAACCAGGCGGTAACACTTTTGCCATCAAGCGGTTCATCACCACTGGCAAGGGCTGCATCCAATTGGGCAGGAGTGAGCAGAAGCACCTCAATGTCTTCATCGTGGTCTGCCGCAACAGGGCTAGGCAAAGGCTGCAATTGCCGGGCTAAAAACAAATGAATTACTTCATCGGAATAACCGGGGCAGGGCAGAAGTAAACCAAGGGAATCCCAGCGCGCCGCGCTGTAGCCAGCCTCCTCTCCTAATTCCCGTGCCATGGCCGCCTGAGGCTCTTCCCCCAGCTCCAAGGTGCCAGCTGGAAATTCCAGAATGCGCTGCTGCACTGCAAAGCGATATTGACGCAAAAGCACCACCCGGCCATCTGCCAACACCGGCACCGCTAAAGATGCTCCAGGGTGCTTGATGCAGCCGTAAGTGCCCTCCACCCCAAGGGGTAAGCGCAGATGCTGGATTTCCATGCGCAGCTTGCGCACAGCAAGGGTTGCAATGGTGTCAAGCAATTCGGCTGGTTCCGGGGCTGGGATGGGGGCCAAGGATTTAAAACTCGCTTTTTGCTTGTAATGCCATTTTGGCGATTAATTGGGCCAAAGCGCTGCTGGGGGCAATCGCTGCGGTGCAGGTTCGCTGCAATTTAATAAAAGTGCTTCGAGCAGTTCCTGCGCCGTTTTTTCTTGGCCAGGGGGCTTAAGGGCTGGATCAAGGGCTGCTAATGGCTCGAGAACAAAGCGACGCCCCCAAAGCCGCGGATGAGGCAGCTGCAAGTTGGCTGTATTGCGCTGCTCATTGCCGCACCACAAAAGATCAAGATCCAGGCTGCGGGGGCCCCAGGGCACCAGCCGTTCCCTGCCTGCAGCCGCCTCCAGCCGTTGCAATTCCAGCAACAACTGCTCGCAACTACCTACCCAATGCAACAGCGCCACCCCATTTAAAAACGCGGGTTGGCCAGCGGGGCCCCCCACCGCTGCAGTGCGAAATAGGGGAGAACAGCGCAAAGAACCAGGTTGGGCGAGGGCATCTAAACCCAGCCGCGCTGCACCGAGAAGTGCAAGGCAATCGCCAAGATTGCTACCAAGGGCAATAGCGGCTGAAAACACCTGGATCAAACTTGTTCTCTTCCTCATACAACAGCGGCCAGGCTGCGATGCTGGAGAGGATTTTGGGCCCTATGTCCGCCCTACCTTCCACCGCTAACCAGGTATTCCCCCTGGCGGCTGTAACCGGCCATCCCACCTTGAAATTGGCGCTGCTTCTAGCAGCTGTTGACCCCGGTTTAGGCGGGGTTGTAATCGCTGGCGGCCGCGGCACCGGCAAATCGGTGCTGGCAAGGGGCCTGCATGCGCTTTTGCCCGCGATCGAAATTATTGATGGCAGTTTCAACGCCGAACCCGATGGCGAGCAACCAAGCAGGGTGATCCCAGCCCCATTTGTGCAGGTGCCCTTGGGGGTAACAGAAGATCGCCTGGTGGGATCTGTAGATGTAACCCGCTCATTAGCGGAAGGCAAAACGGTGTTTCAACCGGGGTTACTGGCAGAAGCCCATCGAGGCGTGCTTTATATCGATGAAATAAATCTGTTGGATTTAAACGCTTTAAATCTGCTGCTAGCGGCCGTGGGTTCGGGTCTTAATCAAGTGGAACGGGAGGGTTTGAGTGTGGCCCATCCCTGCAAGCCCCTATTGATTGCCACCTTCAATCCGGAGGAGGGGGCAATGGCCGATCATCTGCTGGATCGTTTTGCAATTGCTCTTTGCGCTGATCAAACAGTGAGCACAGCAGAGCGAGTTTTAATCACAGAAACTGCGATCGATTACGCCGAAAACAGCACTGCTTTTCGCCGCCAATGGCAGGAGGAAAGCGATGCAATCGCCACTCAATTGCTGTTAGCTCGCCAGTGGTTGCCAGATGTAGCCATCAGCAATGCTCAAATCACTTATCTGGTGCAAGAAGCGCTGATAGGCGGAGTGGTGGGGCACCGCGCTGAGTTGTATGCCCTGCGGGTGGCAAAAGCCCATGCCGCCCTTGATGGCCGCAATGTAGTGGATGCAGAAGATCTGCAATTAGCGGTGCGGCTAGTGATCGCGCCTCGGGCAAAGCTTTCAGCTCCATCCCAAGAAGCACCACCCGATCAACAACCTCCTCAAGAGTCACCGCCTCAAGAGCCAGCACCTTCAAGCGAAAATCAAGCAGAAAATCAGCCAGATAACCAGGCAGATAACCAAGCAGAGAGCGAGGCAGAAAACGAAAATAAGGATTCTGAAAACAACCAAGAAGAAAACCCTGAATCAGCCGATTCCCCCCCTGCTGTGCCGGAGGAGTTCATGCTGGATGCGGAATCAATAGCGCTTGATCCAGAATTACTTTCGTTTCAAGCTGCAAAAAGCAAAGCAGCAAGGAGCGGTTCTAGAGGTTTGGTGCTGAGCAATAACCGCGGCCGCTACGTGCGACCCGTAATCCCAAGGGGGCCCGGCGGCCGTATCGCCGTTGATGCCACCTTGCGGGCAGCGGCGCCATACCAAAAAAGCCGCAAGGAACGCTTCCCAGGCCGCAAGTTGATTGTGGAGGAGGTGGATATCAGGGCAAAACAATTGCAACGTAAAGCTGGGGCCCTAGTTATTTTTCTCGTGGATGCGAGCGGCTCGATGGCTCTTAATCGCATGCAAAGCGCCAAAGGAGCGGTGCTGCGGTTGTTAACGGAGGCCTACGAAAACCGCGATGAGGTGGCCTTAATTCCATTTCGCGGCGAACAAGCCGAGGTGTTACTGCCTCCCACCCGCTCGATCACCGCAGCTAAACGCCGCCTAGAAACCATGGCTTGCGGGGGTGGCTCACCCCTCGCCCATGGCTTAGCTCAAGCAGCAAAGGTGGGGGCAAATGCTTTGCAAAGTGGTGATTTATCCCAGGTGGTGGTGGTAGCAATTACTGATGGCAGGGGCAATGTTCCCCTAGGGCGTTCTCTGGGGCTACCAGAACCAGAAGTAACAGTTGATCTAAAACAAGAACTTAAGGAGGTGGCAGGGCGTTATCGACTGCTGGGCTTAAAACTTTTAGTAATAGATACCGAACGCAAATTCATTGGTAGTGGTATGGGTAAAGAACTGGCAGAAGCAGCTGGCGGCCGCTATGTGCAATTACCAAAAGCAAGCGATCAGGCAATTGCAGCAATTGCCCTGGAAGCACTCAATCGTTAAGTATTCAAAATAGAGTTGTCATCAAAATAGAGCTATCAATATATTTATTATTTGATTGGCTTGCGGATCTCTGGATATAATTCATCAAAAAACTTTCCGAGGCCTACAGTAACGCTGCGCATTCCATTAACAAAATTTGGATCGCCGCTAAGTTTTTGCACATCTCCACCAATCGCATCAATGCGGCGGGTGAGCTGCTCGGCATTAGAAAGTGTGCGCTTTAATTCATTAATAGTTTGAGGATTATCAAAAGCAGACACAATATTATTAGTGTGTTTTAAAGTAGAATTAGCTTGAGCTGTGGCGAGTTTAAGATTTTTTATCACTGGATCAGCCTCCTTTATCGCCTTTTGGAGCTGTAAAACCAATGTATTTCCACTCGTAAGTACTAGATCCGCTCGCTTTGCTGTAACTCCAAATGCTTTTGATGTTTTACTTACTTCGGTGAGGGTAATCGCCCCCTTACCAATCAAGTTTTCTTTCTCTGCCTTTGCCAATAGGTTTTGCATCATTCCCATCACAGCGTTGAGGCTGGGGGTGGCAGTGCCATGCACCAAGCCGTTTGCGCAAACAATCAAGCTGGGATCGCAATTGCTATCTAGGGGTAGGCCACTTTTAGATAAAGACCTCGAGATTTGTTCGGCTGAATTGTTATCTAATAAGCCGCTTTCAAGTGCAACGATGGATTCACCGCCAAGCAATGTACCGCTGCGCACCTGAGCCGTAATCGGCCGTGGCAATAGCAATTGAGGATCGTTGATCTGAGCGGCCACCAAAACGCTCCCTCCTTGGACCGTAACGCTATTTACAGAGCCCACGTCCACCCCCCTAAAAGTGACCCTGCTCTTTGGGGAAAGGCCTGCAGCATCAGCAAATCGCAGCCGGATTGGCCAACTTTTTTTGCCAAAAACTACTCCAGATAACCAAAACCACAGCCCCACCCCACCGGCTATTGCTGCCAGAAGTGAAAAACCGATACTTGCTTCTTTAACGCTTCTACGCATCGCTTAGTTACAGCTCTTTTGGTTGCATGGGTCCTTTAAGGCTACCGGTTCTGAACTGAACCACAAAAGGATCATCACTGCATTTAAATGCTTCTATTGATCCTTGCCAGCGCAATTCGGCTTCATAGAGCAACACCACCCGTTCTGCGGCCCGTTCGATCGTGCTTAAAACGTGGCTCACCACCACAGAAGTGCCGTTGGCAAGGCGAGTGGTGGTAACCATTAAATCTTCGAGGCGGGTGGAAGCCATCGGATCAAGCCCGGCGGTGGGTTCATCGAAGAGCAACAAGGGAAAATCTTGGCCAGCGCCGGGATCATCCACCATGGCGCGGGCAAAACTAACCCGTTTTTGCATCCCACCGGATAATTCAGCTGGCATCATCTCCTCTGTGCCCGCTAATCCAACAGCTTCAAGGCAACGGGCCACCCTGCTACGGATTTCTGCTTCAGAGAGAGAACCATGGCGGTAAAGCAAAAAACCAACGTTTTGCAGCACAGAAAGGGAGGCCAGTAAGGCTGGATTTTGCGAAACTAATCGCACATCAGGGGGACTGTTTTGATCTAGGCGTAGATAGCGCTGCAGCTCACCAAAGAGCAGCAAATCGCCATCAGTTGGCATTTCCAAGCCGGCCAGCATTCGCAAAATTGTGGTTTTTCCTGCGCCGGATGGGCCCACAATTGCCAGGCGTTCCCCTGGCAGCAATTGCAAATGCAGATCTGAAAGGATCCTCCGATCACCCCGGTTCAAGCTCACCCCGCGTAGCTCCACCACCGGTGAGCTGGAATGGTTTATGGGGAATCGGGCTTTACTCATCTAAGTAAGGTGAATACATGGGACAACCCGCCGGCGAACATCATCACCGCCGCGACGAACTGGTGAAGCGCTCAAGGCGCGCGGTGCAGTGGCTGCAACCGGGCCTTGTGGTGAAGCGCTGGGTTCTCACCTCAGCCCTAGGGCTGGTGATGGCCCTATTAGGTGCAGCCATCTGGGCAGACCTTAAACCGATCTACTGGACGATCACCGCAATCGAAACTTTGCTGCGCTCCCTGGCGGGGGCCGGCGGTGGTTTCACAGGACCCCTAGTGCTTCTGCTGGGGGCCGCAATGATTTTAATAGGCCAGAGCCGCAGTTTTGGCTCCATCCAACGGGCACTGGCACCCCATCAAAACGAAACCGCTCTGGTGGATGCCTTGGTGGCCCAGCGGCGCTTAAACCGCGGCCCAAATATCGTGGCAATCGGTGGTGGCACTGGTCTTTCCACCTTGTTGAGCGGCTTAAAGCGCTATAGCGGCAATCTCACCGCGATCGTTACGGTTGCTGATGATGGAGGTAGCAGTGGCATATTGCGACGTGAGCTAGGGGTGCAACCCCCAGGCGATATCCGCAACTGCTTAGCGGCCCTTGCCCGGGAAGAACCACTCCTAACCAAGCTTTTTCAATACCGCTTCACCGCTGGCAGTGGCCTTGAAGGCCACAGTTTTGGCAATTTATTTATCTCAGCCCTCACCGCCATCACCGGCAGCCTTGAAACAGCAATCACCGCCAGTAGCAAGGTGCTAGCGGTGCAGGGGCAAGTGGTGCCAGCCACCAGCTCCGATGTGCGTCTCTGGGCTGAATTAGAGGATGGTCGCCGGCTTGAGGGTGAATCAAATATCGGCAAGGCCGATAGCCCCATCGTGCGGCTTGGTTGCACGCCATCACGACCAGCTGCATTACCTCGAGCCCTTGAAGCGATTGCACAGGCAGATTTAATCGTGCTGGGCCCCGGCAGCCTCTACACCTCGTTGCTGCCAAATTTGCTTGTGCCCCAATTGGTAGAAGCGATCGGCCGATCGCAAGCACCGCGCCTATATATCTGCAACCTAATGACTCAACCCGGTGAAACAGACGGCCTTGATGTGACCGGCCATCTCAGGGCGATAGAAGCCCAACTTGCCACCCATGGGGTGCAGGGGCGTTTATTTGATGCAGTTCTCGCCCAAGAGGCTCTTGCAAGTGGTCCAGAGCTCAACTATTACCGCGCCCGCGGCGCTGAACCGGTGCATTGCGAAGTAAAGCAATTAAGAAAGCAGGGCTATGTGGTGATGCTGGCTTCTATGC
>Ga0310320_10028_pt1 | contig 12624 bp, 12 predicted proteins | sample LakEriER3TotalD5_FD_195534 | JGI IMG/M metagenome (GOLD analysis project Ga0310320, IMG submission 195534) | Enriched freshwater cyanobacterial communities from Lake Erie, Ohio, United States - ER36.Total.D5 (v2) (version 2) | ecosystem: Environmental > Aquatic > Freshwater > Lake | place: USA... | reverse complement strand
AGCTCAGCTGGATAGAGCAGCTGCCTTCTAAGCAGCCGGTCGAGTGTTCGAATCACTCAGGGGGCGTTCAATCAGAGACTGATTTTTTAGCCTAAAAAGCTTGCTGTTACAGGCATTAAACGGCAGCGCTATTGCAGCAAGGCCGTGAGCCTTGCTGCACCACTGAAATTAAGCAGTGCTGCTGATGATGCGTCCAGCTGTTCCAGCGGCGGAAACTCTCAGAAAAGATGAAACCTATCGATGCAGTTTATGCCTCCAAAAGTTGTTGGGATATGCTCTGCCCAGTTGTGGCCGTACCGCGATTTTAATTGCTAACTATAGTCAAACGGAGAAGCCAATTTATACTATATCGGAATTATTAATATTAGCATAGCCGTTTAAACTATCGAAGTTTATGGGCAACGTTATGTTCAAACATGGAGGGGAGACATAGCCACCACGCTTTTATTTGTAGATGGAAAGCAAATGGGCATAAGTATTTACATGTGCGAGGCCATTTTTGATGAGACCCCCGAAAGCTGCCAGAGCACCACTTGCTGTACAAAGAATTACATATTTAATGCTTGGGAATGAGAGCAAGGGCCCAAACCAAGGCCGAAATGTATTAGTATTAAAGAAAAACACAGTTCAGCATGAACCACGCGAATTTGTTCTTTGCACATGGAGTTGCTAGTGGAGAGCCATTGAGCGACTGTGTTGTTATCTGGACAAGAGTTCAGGAAGCTGCAGATATCGATTGGGAAGTATCACTAAATCCAGAATTTGAGGTAATTACAGCATCCGGAAATTACAAAGCTATTTCCGAAAATGATTTCACTGTTAATATAGATGTTAATGCCCTGAAGCCATACACAGTTTATTACTATCGATTTCGCTCTGGCGAACATGTCTCAGCAGTTGGAAGAACTAAAACATTACCAATTTTAGTTGAGCAAAATGTCCGCTTTGCCCAAGTATCATGCGCTAAATACAATGCAGGTTTTTTTAACGCCTATGCAGCTATCGCCAAAAGAAACGATATAGATTTCTTACTTCACCTGGGGGACTATATCTATGAAGCTTCCAATAATCCTCCAGGTTCACAAACCCCTGGTGCTGATATCGGAAGGCCGTTTAAGCCTGATCATGAGTGCAAGAGTTTAGAGGATTATCGGCTTCGATATCAGCAGTATCGGAGCGATCCAGATGTTCAGAAAATGCATGCATCCTTACCCATTTTTCCGATGGTTGATGACCATGAGATTGCTGACGGCACATGGAGAGATGGTGCAGATGAACATGATGAAACCCGTGATGGGCCATGGTCTTTGAGAAAGCAAGCTGCACTTAAAGCCCGTTCCGAATGGTTACCGCTTCGTAAGAGTTTTTCGGATCATCCAAATCGATTATTCCGAGGTATCCAGATAAGTAATCTCATCGACCTAATGTTATTAGATACTCGCACCATGCGCGACAGACCGGTAGCTCCACCAGAAATGTATTTAGAAGGCCGCAGTGCCCTCGGAGAGCTTCAGCGCGACTGGCTTTATAGTTCAATTGAGAACTCTCAATCAAGATGGTGTTTTATTGCAAATCCCTCTGTAATGTCGTCAACTTCGCCAGATAGAATAGATGAAAAATCACGATTAGCTTTATTGAAACTTAAGCTAATTGCAGCCAATGGAGTTGATCCTGACTGGGATCAATGGGATGGCTACCCACATGAACGCAAAGAATTAATGGCAGTTTTAAGTAAGAAGAAGGGCAACCTTATTGTCTTGAGTGGTGATATTCATGCCAGCTTTGTATTTAAATTAAAATGTGGCTCTCAACCGTTAGATAGCGAGCCCATTGGATTCGAATTTGTTGCTCCTAGTATAACATCTCAAAATTTTGATGACAAAATGAAATGGGAGCCCAGAACTCTCTCACGCGAGTACGAAGCAGCACTTCTGGAATTATTGCCATCTGCTCTTTGGTGTGATATAGATAGTCATGGTTACAATGTAATTGATGTTAATCAAGATAGAGTTCAGGTTGAATACTGGCATGTTCAAACAGTACTTCAACGATCTGATAGTGAGCAAATGGGCTCTTCGTGGAAGGTTTGTCATGGGGAAGCCAGTATTGAGAGAGTTAATTAAGTAACCTCTTTCCAATAAAGTTAATGACAAATTACTGAATGCTGTACAATTAATTTCTGCGATTATAGATCTAGTTAATATTTAACTTATACAGTTTAGGTGGCAAAACTCCCCACAAAATACCAGAAGCAGCTTGTGATTAGGCCTAATACAATGCTGGATGCGGCGATGAGATTTATAAGCTTAGGATTTAAATCGTATTCATTTGCGATAACCGCAGCAGATAGCAAGGATGGCATGCTCATCTGGAAAATACTTATTTGAGCATGGATTCCTTTAAAGTTAAATAGTAACGCAACAATAGTGCACAGAGCTGGTGCAAGTATAAGCTTGTAAATTAATACAGGGGATGCTTGTCCGATCTGAGATCTTATATCATTAAATTTTAATTGTAGACCAATTGAGAATAATGCTAGTGGGGCTGTGGTAGCAGCGATATCATTTACAAGGGGCTGGATTTCGCTAATATCTATGATCCTAAGCAATGAGATTGATAGAAGGCTGGCAACAAGAGGGGGGAATCGTACCAGTTTCAGCAGTAAAGCTGATGCGGTTACTTTCCCCTTGCCTGATGCACTGATTGCAATGTAAGCACCAACAGTTGAAAATAATAAAACAGTGGATTGATCAAGTATTACCGCTGTTCCCAGGTTGTCCTTCCCGAAATAGGCAGCTACAAGAGGAAGCCCAACAAAACCGGTGTTTCCAAGCCCAGCCATCAGCATCATTCCAGCTAATGTAGCTTTATCAACTGCTTGTCGACGTAGAAACAATGAAACGAAGATAATGCCGCCAGCAAATACAATGACTGGGGCAATTGCTGGTAGTAATAAATGCTGCCCCAACTGTATGTGAGGCAAGTACTTGATTGCTACCGCGGGTAGTGCCAGATTGATAACCCAAGCATTCACAATCTTGTGAGATCCTTCGGGTATCTTCTTTGATCTACTGAAGTAAATGCCAGCCAATAAGCAAAAAAGAATTAAACCAAACTTTGCAATCATTAGGTTTTTTTTGGGGGGGGGGAGGACAAAAATGTCCGTTTTTTAGCGCTACTGCGCTTAAAATTATTTAAATAATTAATTTAAATAATTAATTATACTCATGCCTTGAGGTTGAGCTTGATAATCTGGATTAGCTCTGCAATATGCGTGAGCACTATTTTCTGCAGGGATTTTGCATCACTACATGCTTGAACTGCTATTCAATGATAAGATGCAAGAGTATTAAAACTAATTCAAAATGGAAAAAAAATCAAACAGTATAAGCCTTGCTTATGGAACAGACTTCTTCGAATTTAATACGAATTTACCAGGTTTAGAATTTGACGTTTTTTTGCCGGATTCTCCGGCCGCACTATCAGACGCGAAAGCAAATTTCAATGCCGTTATAGAGAATCCCTTAAATTCGCCTCCCTTCCTAGCGGTTGCAAAGGAGGCATTAAGTGCTTCTCTCGCTGAAGGTAGAAAACCGAAGGTTGTTATTGCAGTTGCCGATCATACGCGCCCTGTCCCGGATAGATTGTTGGTCCCATGGTTGGCCGAACATCTTGATATACCTGATGAATGCATAACGATTCTTATCGGTACAGGTACTCATCGAGGATCTACGCCTGATGAAATAAACCGAATGTTTGGAAGTGCCGCCAGTCGTTTTAATATTGTCAATCATGATTGTCAGGCCCAGCAAGATCTAGTTTTTGTTGGAAAATCTTCGTGTGGAGGTGATTGCTGGCTCAATCGACATTGGGTGGAGGCAGATTTCCGAATTGCCACCGGTTTCATTGAGCCACATTTTTATGCTGGATTTTCGGGTGGATCCAAAGCATTGATACCAGGAATAGCTGGACTGCAAACAGTAAGACACTTCCACCGGGCCTCTTTAATTGATAGCCCTGAGGTCACTTGGGCCAATATTGAAGGCAACCCTCTACAGACGCTTACAAGGGAAATGGCCGCCCTTTGCCCTCCACATTTCGTTGTCAATGTAACTCTAAATCGAGACAAGGATATAACAGGTATTTTTGCAGGTGAGCTTGTTGCTGTGCACAACGCAGGCTCTAAAGTATCTTTGGAAGAGGCCACTGTTTCGGTGTCTCGCCGTTATCCAATTGTAATCACCACCAATTCTGGATATCCTCTTGATCAGAATTTTTACCAAACTGTTAAGGGGCTCTCGGCAGCATCCCGGTTAGTTGAGCCCGGGGGAGTTATTCTGGTTTTAAGTAAATGTGAAAATGGACTACCATCGGAGGGAGAATTCGCAAGTATCCTTTCAGATTCTCGAACCAATGATGAACTTTACCAATTTATTCTTGATACAAAAGTTACTAAACACGACCAATGGCAGGTCCAGACTCTGCTTCAATGTTTAGCTAAAGCAAGAATTATTATGTATTCCAATCTTTCTCCTAGCGATAAGTTAATCACAAGAACTGATCATACTGACGATCCGATTGCTACTCTGCTTGAGATTGTGGCTTCCAGTTCTGTTGACACGCTACCAGTGGCGATCCTTCCTCTTGGCCCTCTCACAATACCTGTAGTAGCTCAATGATGATACGTAAAAAATAATACTTAGTAGGTGTAATCCCTGATGCTCTTATATACTTGAATCTGTAAAATCTGTTCACCGGAAGCGCTTTCGGCTTGCCAAATTAGGATCCTGCGCCTGCGCCATGCTGTTTTCCCTGCTAGAAGCCCTGCCGCCCGCTTTGGAGCAGGCCCTCACCCATTTGCGCGCCCGGGTAGCCCAGCTGGATGGAGTGGTTGTGGCCTATTCCGGGGGCGTCGACAGCGCCCTGGTGGCCGCGATTGCCGCAGAACAACTAGGGGCTCGAGCCCAAGCCATTACGGGGGTGTCGCCAGCTTTGGCTCCCCATCTGCGTCAGGAGGCTTCACAGCAAGCGGCTTGGCTTGGCATCAGCCACCTGGAAATCATCACCGCGGAGCTTGATGATCCTGGCTATGCCAGCAATCCCGATGGCCGCTGTTACGCCTGTAAGCAAGAATTGCATCGCTTGCTGGCGCCTATCGCTGCAGCGGCTGGTGGGGCACAGGTTATTGATGGGGTGAACCGGGATGACCTTGGCGACTATCGCCCCGGGATTCGGGCAGCCCAGGAGCATGGGGTGATTTCTCCTTTGGCTGAGGCTGGTCTCGATAAGACAGGGGTTCGCCAGCTCTCCAAGGCCCTCGGTTTGCCCTGGTGGGACAAGCCTGCTCAGCCATGCCTCGCTTCGCGCTTCCCCTATGGCGAGCCGATTACGGCCCAGCGGCTGGAAAGGGTGGCAGCGGCGGAAGCCTGGTTATTGGCCCAGGGCTGGTCCCGGGTGCGGGTGCGCAGCCAGGGGCAAACGGCGCGAATTGAATTGCCGGCCGACCAGTTGCCAGGGGCTCTGCTGCAGTGGGCAGATACTCCCCAACGAGAAGCCTTGGTACAGGCCTTCCTCGACCTGGGTTTTTCTGCTGTAGGCCTTGATTTGGAGGGCTTAATCAGCGGCAAGCTCAATCGCGACCTGCGCCCGATGGCTGCGCCTAAGACACCGGCTGGGCCCTAGGCGGTTCGGCGTTTTTTAATCAGCGCGAGCTTGGGATGGCACTTAATCAAAAGCCCGCTGTGGCTTGCCTTTCAGAATCAATTACGCGGCAGGTATTCCAATCGTCACTTGTTAAGCCAACCGTAATTGCTATAGTATGAATGAACAAAACAAATTTGCAAAACGCCAGGGTGAGTTTCATTAATGAAAGCATCGTTTCTTATTTGACAATGAGAGTTGATTTCAATTTAGTTTGCGATATTTGCTTCGAAACTCATTCATCGGCTTCAATTTCATGACATACAATCCATGGGAAAAGTACCATCAACGCTTCCCGCTAAGTGATGAAGCGTCTTCGCGTCTTGCTTCCTTGAGTGCTAACATACAACATAAATCCGCCCAATACATTGGGTTCCCCAATAGTCGTCTATTATCAAATCTTGCTTTGGCAGATTTCCTAAAGTATAATATTAATAATATTGGCGATCCCTTTCATCCAAATTCTGGAATTAATACTTGTGATTTCGAGCAAGAGGTTATCTCTTTTTGGTGTTCTGCACTGCATCTGGATCCAGCAAATGCTTGGGGCTACATAACTAATGGGAGCACAGAAGGGATAATGTATGGGATTCATCAAGGGCGTAACCGCTATGAAGATGCTGTTCTGATCTTCACTGAACATTCGCATTATTGCCTTCATAAGATTGCTAATCTGCTAAGACTTCCATACAAGATAATACCCAGCAGATCCGACGGTGCACTTAATCTTGAGGCGCTCAAAAGCACCCTTATAGAGCTTGAGGGCCAACCTTTTATCATCAACTTAACAGTTGGAACAACTTTTCATGGCGCGATCGAATATCCACAAATAGTTCTTGAGCTCCTAGAGAAACTTCACCTCAACGAGTTTCATCTCCATGTGGATGCTGCCTTATATGGTCCGATGCATTGCTGGATTCCCGAGGCGCCTCTATTTGATTTCCGGCTTCCTATTGATACCCTTTCCTTCTCTGGCCATAAATTCCTGGGGGCACCAATTCCTTGTGGACTTGTTCTAGGTTTCAAGAACCGAGTAATCCCATTCGCAGGAAACGCAGAATATGTAAATAGTCTAGATACAACATTGTCTGGCTCTCGAGATGGATTAAGTTCTCTAATGTTATGGTTGGTGATTCAACAAATCGGAGCCTCAGGTCTCACTGAGCTTGCCCTTGAGTCATTGGAGGCTGCCTACCAGCTGCAAGTTCGCCTACAAAAAGAAGGGATTCCTGCCTATTGCCATGAACACAGTTGCATTGTAGTATTTCCAAAGCCAAGCAATTTCCTGCAAAAGAGTTGGCACCTTGCCACCCTTGGAGATTTTGCTCACATCGTAACTGTCCCTGGTGTAACCACTGAAATGACTGAACAATTCATAGAAGAACTTCTCGAAAGTCGATCTGGTCCCTCAGAATCACCAGGAATACTTTCCCCTTCATCATTACCTACAGCCATACTAATTTAATTCATATGTTAACTCCCTCTTCAAAAACTAGTAGAAATTGGAAGCCGGCTATTGAAGGAATTCTATTTACGCTCGCTTGGCTCACATTAACAAACATTACAATTTACTTTATTTATGTTCGGGCAGTGGAGGCAGTAAAAGAGCAGATTCGTGAAGGGCTTCTACGCAATGTGAGCGCCGCAGCCACGATGATCGACGGCGATCAACATCAAAAATTCATCTCAAAAGCATTTAAAAATGATCAGGGATATGTCAGCTTGATTAACCGGTTGGAGCGAGTGCGCAAGGCCTCTAGCGACGTGAAATATGCATACACAAATATAATTAAAGATGGTAAAGTATATTTTATTGCTAACGGTAGCCCCCAGGGGGATAACGACAAAGATGGGCGTCCTGATGAAGCGCCACAGCTGATGGATCCCTATCCAGACGCAGGCATAGCTCTTAGGGACGCTCTAAGACTTCAAAAACCAGCCGTTGATAGAGAACCATATACGGATGTTTGGGGAACTTTCTACAGCGCCTATGCACCATTCAAGGATTCAAGTGGAAAATTTGTTGGAACTCTCGGGATGGATCTCGAGCTAGTAACCTTAAAGGCGAGATTGGTTCCAATTGGAGTAGCAGCTCAACGTGCAGCGCTTACATCAGACATATTAGCAATACTTTTTGGAGCTGCAGTTTGGTTCTTCCGCAGCCGCAACCGCGTCCTGGAAGTACAACGTGGCTTGGCAATCGATCAAATGAGTACAGTCGAGTTGGAGCGTAGTCAGGAAAGATGTTCATCGGCTATTCAGCTTGAAGCTATGGCTACCAAGATCGAGCACAAGGCGTCATCTACAAATGTGCAAACCAGTTCAAACCAAACTAAAGATTACGCTTTAGCTCTCATTCGCTATGCCCGCGCTCGGCAGGGAATCCGCTCATCAGGCGGAGAGAATTTTGATCCAGTTACGTTAATCAAATCATCACTACCTACACATATTTCCATTGAAGTTTCTCCCGATCTGCCGCCACTTGTTTGGGGTGATTCAAATGAGCTAGATCTAATCATTAAATCCTTGTGCTATAGCAGCTCATCTTCAACAATATTGGCTTCATTGGAGGAAGTTAATCTAACTGTAATCAATGAACAATTGAATGACATTGATTTGGCGGTAGGTATTCGTTATAACGATTCAATTAGCTCTCAAGTGTCAAGGGCTGCTCTGATTGCGGATAGAGATCATCCTGAGCATGTTTTTGATGAAAATTCTTTGCAATTTGGCACTTGTGTTGAACTAGTTCGTGCCATAGGTGGCAATTTAGCTCATGAGCAGATCAATGAGAATATAGAAGTTGTTTCACTCGTTCTGCCGTTTAAAAAATCTAAGGAGATCTAACCATCGATCAATCTGAACAGCTACCAATTGATCGGCGATCCTTAAATGCCGTTTTTATTCTCATTTTAGCAACTGCAGTTGTGCAGGCTGCGGTGGGATATAACACCGTACTATTTCCTGTGAGCCTAGAGGCTTATGGATTTAGCAAATTCCTAATTGGCCTCTGCTTGGCCTTTGAGATGGGGGCAGTTATTACCATTATCAATTGTATTGATTGGATACTTGGCAAATTTGGCCTTGTGGGAACTTTTGCCCTTGCAACAGGTTTCCGCCTGATAGTGCTGCTACTTCTAGCTAACACTCAGAATTTTCCTCTTTGGTGTTTGAGTGTGTTTTGCTTCGGCATGTGCACTTATATGTGTTTGATCTCTCTACAAACATGGGTTAATGCTTTACCCGTGGGACGTTTTCGCGGCTTGGTGAGCGGTTGCTACAGCTCTGCTCTATCACTGGGAACAGCCAGCGGCCCAATTTTATTCAACCAGTTAGGAACTTCTGGAGGAAGCAGAGCATTCCAGGGAAATATGATCATTGTGCTGGTTGCCTTGCTCGTAATCATTCCCTTACTTACTCAGCAACCACGCTTTCTCAGCCAAGGCAGGCTGCGCATCATGTATGCAATTCGTATGGCTAAAGTTCCGATGCTGTCCTCCTTTGTTGGAGGCGTAACGTTCTTCGGACTTCCCGCATTCCTAACGCTTTACGGAATGATGAATGGTTTGTCTATTCAACGTGCCTCCCTCCTTCTTACCGCCTTCATGCTTGGCTCAGTTAGCTTGGGTCTATTGATATCAAGCCTTTCAAACAGAAGCAATAGAACTTTCGTAACCATCCTTTGCGTACTGGTTGGAGTACTTTGTGCTGTTTTCCTACCCCTTGGAATATACAATTATTTCATAGCTTTATGCCTTCTCTTTGTTTGGGGAGGTGCAGCTGGAGGAATTTATGCTACCGGGTTATCTGCAGTTGCTGAACTCTTCAGGAAAGAGGATCAAGTTTCTGCAAATGTTGCCTACTCTATTCTTGATAATGTAGGGGGTATAATTGCTGTACTTTCGATTGGTTTCTTGATGGGTTCAGGCATTTCCGATGGCATTGTATACGTGATTGTAACAACTGCTTTATGTTATTTTATTTACTGCCTTGCCCAACTAATTAATACAGAACACATGGCCTGACCTCCATAAATCAATAAACAAATCATGAGTTCACATCAGCCCAAACCCAAATTGCGTCTACCCCCCACCCTAAGGAAGCCATGGAATATCTCAACGCTGATTATGGCAATTGTTGCCGTAGCGCTAATCCTAATAGGAGTATTATCTGTAGATAATATAAGCTATAAAACAGGCGACTACCTTGCCTTTACAGGCAACAATAAGACGGGATTACTTGAGCAAAAAAGTCACCTTGCGCAACTTTTAAAGCGCGACCACAAGGGCTACGAACGTAGCGAAATTGATAGCACTGTAAAGGGTAAGCCTGATCCCATGAAGATTAAAATGGGTTTATATGCTATTAATAACTACAATATTAATCTCCAAAGTCCTTCATTCGAAAGTTCAGGTTACTGGTGGCTCAAATGGGGAGATGATCTTCAGGCATACCTAACAGAAAATAATCTAAAAATATGGAAAGTATTAGCACCTGTTAACCTAATTAATATTCCACAATATGCAGATTCAGTTTTTATCCCCACCGGTAACACTAAGCCAACACTCATGCCGGATGGCAACTGGTATCTAACTGGTGCCTACAGCGGTGAGTTTTTTATTGATCGAAGCGATTTTCGTCGCCACCCTTTTACTACCCTAAGCCTTCCGATCATGATCGAGGCGGATGATGTGGAATTAAATAGTAGTAAATTACAAATTTTGCCAGATACACAAGGATCTGGAATTGGTCAATTCATCGATTCTAACCTAGGTTGGATCAACCAAGGCTGGACATTAGCTACCTATAGGCATCACTACGACACTGATTTCGGCTTTGGTGAAGGAGCATCCGACTTCAGTCAATTAGTCTATGAGGTTAAATATAGTACAAGCTCATGGTTGTCATTCTGGAAAATATTAGTACCCCTGATGATCGTTGTAGCAATGATCGCTGGTGCTACTAAACTTGATACAACGCATTACGACGTGCGCCTCACCCTGCCAGTTACTGTTTTACTTACACTTGTTTTCTTACAACAAACGCATGATGCTAATTTGCCCCAGCTTCCCTATCTAACTTTCTTAGATGAGGTTTACGTTGTTTCATATATTCTAACACTTGGCTCATTTGTTATGATGTTATGGGCCTGCAGGCGTTATTATGCGGCCCTTAAAATAGAAGATTCTGTTGCTCGTGAATTGGAATTAAAAAAACTTGATAAATCAGATGATTACTGGCCAACATATGTAATTGGAACAGGAATGATTGCTCTTATGATTTGTTGGTTTACCGGTTGATACCATCTTTACTGCAACGCCTGCATTCGTTTCACTGCTGATATTAATACATCAAGTGAAATATCTTCGGCCGATGCTGGATCCCCATATCCAAATGGATTGTCCAGATCAGAAATCAAGTTAATTAGAAATATCATCATTAAGCTAATAATAACGATAAAAAATATCGCCTCATGAAGCTTTGTGTTTGCCATAAGTATTAGACCTCCACACAAAAGTCCAATTGCTGAATAAGCCAGCCAGTATACCAATTTTGCAAATGAAGTTTCACGTATAGTTTCGATTCGATTAATTAGTTTCAAGATAGCAGCCATTTCCCCTATCATTCTGGCTTTAAGGGGAGGATCAGTTTTGAGCAATACTGTTGCTTGAACTACGGTTTGATGGCAAGAATAAAAATGCTTTAGTAGCTCAGCCGTGGAAACCCAATTCAACAACCATGCAAGAATAGTTTCGGAGAGGAACGTTATCTTGGCAACGGCGAATTGTGCATCGGCAAGTGGATTATGCACTGAGATTGCCTGAATTTCCAAGCTGAGTACTTCCAATCCAGTAGCTAGCTCAGCAGGTAATTTCTCGCTCTCTTTGTAATCAGCAAGTACACCATTGAGCAAGAAGCCTAGTAAAAATACCGTTGATGCCACTAATGTTGTGAATAGGGGATTTAGCTGAATCACCTCCCAACCAAACCGATGGGCTGCCACTTTTGCAGCAGCTATAAGTGCCACCATCGCAATCACTCGAACCAATAGCCTGATGCGTTGACGGCGGGCAATCCGGAGTCGATTAGCGCTGAAGCGTTCGAGATTTTCTAATGCAAACATGTTCAGGCGCTTGAATCAATATTTACAGTTTATCCCCCAAAGCCACCTTCCACAGCCAATAAACATATAGAAATACGGTATACAACATTTCTGTTTTATATATTTAACGGGCACAAAAAACTTCGATGTGATTTTAAATGTGATTTCAGCTCTGTTTGTCCTGGATCTGCGACTTTTAATTTAACGGCGCACCGGCACCACCTGCATGCCAATTGGCGCAAGCGCAATTAGAGCAAGCTTAATATGTTGAATACCGAAAGGAATGCCAATTATTGATATAAAACAAGCCAATGCAGATGTGAGATGACCAATCGCAAGCCACCAGCCGGCTATTAAAAACCAAATAATGTTGCCAATTAAACCCAAAGGGCCTGTACCAAAATCCAGTTCTCCAGTGAGCTCATGGCGGCTTACTGCCTCCTTGCCAAAAGGTGAAAAAGAATAATTACCAATTACAAAACAGGCTCTTGCCCAAGGAATTCCAACGATTGTGATAGCAGCAATAATCCCCGCTAGCCACCAACCCAAACCCATCACAAGGCCACCCAGCACAAACCAAACTAAATTCAATAAAAAACTAATCAAACCGGATACATGCCTCTTTGGAAAAGCTAGCCAAACCAAGCCCCAAAACCCTTAACAATCCGTTACAATGGCGGGAGTTGATCTGATACGCCTCCGTGAACGATTTTTTAGCCACCATTTATTTAGTTTGTTTCGCAGCAATTGCTGGTGGAGCATTTGCTTTAATGAATCAAAATCTACGCCAAGCGGCAACGGTGCCCGTAACCAGCTCAAAC
>Ga0310320_10023_pt1 | contig 12894 bp, 10 predicted proteins | sample LakEriER3TotalD5_FD_195534 | JGI IMG/M metagenome (GOLD analysis project Ga0310320, IMG submission 195534) | Enriched freshwater cyanobacterial communities from Lake Erie, Ohio, United States - ER36.Total.D5 (v2) (version 2) | ecosystem: Environmental > Aquatic > Freshwater > Lake | place: USA... | reverse complement strand
GCCTTTGCCCGCGAAAACGCGCGCCAAATTCGCGAAGTGATCACCACCGAGATGTGGGAACAACTCAACGACATCTATTGGACCCTGCTCGAGGACGAGACCTTCTGGAACCAGCCCGGCCAAGAGCAATTGCGGGATATTCGCCGCGCCTGCCAACTCTTCTATGGGATCACCGACGCCACCTTGAGTCGCGACCTCTCCTGGCAATTCAGCCGGCTTGGCCGCCTGCTGGAGCGGGCGGATAAAACCAGCCGCATCCTCGATGTGAAGTACTTCCTGCTGCTGCCATCCCCCGATGAAGTGGGCGGAGTGCTGGATGAACTGCAGTGGATCTCCCTACTGCGTAGCGCCGGGGCCTATCAAATGTTCCGCCAATCGCGCCAACAGGCGATCGAGCCCAAGGCCGTGGCGGCCTTCCTGCTGCTCAATCCAATCTTTCCCCGCTCGGTGCGGTACTGCCTGGAGCGCATCCATGAAACCTTGAAGATCATCAAGGGCGAATCGGTGCCCGGAGACCCCGACCAGATCGAGTGCCAGAGCGGCCTCACCCTGGCGCGCTGGAGTTACACCAGCATCGACACCCTGGTCAACAGTGGCTTGCACGAATCGATCGACGACCTGCAAAGCGATTTCAACCGGCTGCATGAACTGATCGAACAGCGCTACTTCGTCGCAGCCAACATCGCTGCCAACATCGCTACCACCACAGCCCCATCCAGCGCAGAGCTTCCATGCGTGCCCGCATAACCCACACCTTCACCTATCGCTACAGCGCGCCGGTCCTGCTGGGGCCCCACCGCTTTTGCCTGCGGCCCCGGCCCCATGGCTTCCAGCGGCTGATCGACTATCGCCTGGAGGTAAGCCCCGATCCAAGCCAGCTGTTTGATCTGATCGCCGCCGGCGGCGACACCATCACCCGGGCCCGCTTCCTCGGTGAAACCGAGCTGTTCCAGGTGGTTGCCAACTCCGAGGTGGAAACCTTCACGGCACCCCTGATGGAGGCCTGCCTCGATGAAGAGATGGCCCGGCTCCCGATCTCGGTTGGTCGCCTCAACCCCGATCTAATGAGCAACTTGCAGGGCTGGCTGCCCAACGCTCAGCACGACGCTGCCGCCGTGGATCTTGCCCATGAGGCCCTGATGGGCAGCGATCAGCGCAGCCTCACCTTCCTGCAACAGCTGATCGAAATCATCCAAGACCGGGTCAAATACACCCAACGCCACATCGGCCCCGCATGGCCGGCCAGCCGCACCCTCAAGGAGCGGGTGGGATCGTGCCGCGATCTCGCCATGCTGCTGATCGAGTGCTGCCGCTGCGTCGGGCTGCCTGCCCGATTTGTGAGTGGTTATCACCTGGTGGAGCCCAAACCCGAGCGCTACGACCTGCACGCCTGGACCGAGGTGTATCTCCAGGGGGCCGGCTGGCGCGGGTTCGATGCCAGCGGCAAGGGGGCCGTGGACGAGCGCTACATCCCGATTGCCACCTCATCAAAATCCGACCTCACCGCGGCCATCACGGGCAGCTTCTCTGGGCCACCAGGGGTCGAAAACACGTTCGAGTGGAGCATCGAAGCCGAGGTGCTCAGCGCCATCAGCCACCAGCTCATCCCTGGGAGCTAAGCCACCATGACCAGCTCCATCAACAACCCCCCTGGCATCAGCCAAATCACCGCCGCCCTGCTGGAGCAACGGCTCGCAGAAGCCGGCATCCACCTCACCTTTGGCGGCGAACCCACCTACGTGCCCGTGAAACCAGAGGGGGCCGAGTGGAGCGTTGCAGCCGATGGCCCCACCAAATTGCGCTATGCCAAAGCCCTCGGCCGGGAACTGGAGCAAAGGGTCTGGCCAGGCAGCACGCTGATCTATTGCCCCGGCAAGCGCTACGACGGCGAAGTCAATCCCCGCTGGGCCCTGCGACTGATCACAGGAGCCGATGGAACCCCCATCGTGCGCTGGCCCCAGCACGGTTCAGAGGCCCGGCGCGCCCTCACTGCCAGCGAAGCCCCGGGCCTGCTGGCCGCCATTGGCGAGGGCTTGGGCTGCCCACTCCAGCCCTTGCCCCTGCGCGATCCCCTCGATCCAGATCGCCAGGTGTGGGCCGCACCGCTCTGCCACCACGACGAAGCCAGCCCAAGCCAATCCCTGGGCTGGCAGGCGGCGGCCTGGCCCCTGGAGGAACCCCTGCAGGAGCTCATCGGCGCCCCTGGTCCCGCCGGTCTGCGCCTGCCCCTGGCCCACTTCCCTGAGGGGGTGCTGCGGCAGGTGCTCACCTTGGAGGTGGGGCCGGAGGACTGGAGCCTGTTCCTGCCACCCCTGGCCCGCCAACCCCTGGAAAGCCTGTTGGGCGTGATTGCCCAGGCTTCGGCGGCCTGGAGCCAGCCGGAGCTCAGTGGGGTGCTGCCCCTCGATACCGATGGGGCCTGGCAAGTACTGGGGCTCACCGCCGACCCCGGCGTGCTGGAGGTGAACCTGCCTGTGTGCCACAGCTGGGCCGACTACGCCGGCTGGATGGGGGCCTTGGAGGAAGCGGGCGAGGCCGTGGGGCTGCGCTCCTGGAAGCAACAGGGGGAGCGCACCGAAGGCAGCGGCGGCGGCAACCACCTGCTCTGGGGCGGTCCCAGCCTGGAGGAGAACCCCTTCTTCTGCCGGCCGGCCTGGCTGGTGGGGATCCTGCGCTACTGGCAGCACCACCCAAGCCTGGCCTACCTGTTTTCTGGCAACTCCGTAGGACCCGCCTCCCAGGCACCCCGGCCCGATGAGGGCAGTGCCGCTTGGCTGGATTTGGAGCTGGCCCATGGCGTGCTCGAAGGCTTGCCCGCCGGCGATCAACGCATCGCCATCAGCGAAACCCTGCGCCATCTCCATGCCGACAAGAGCGGCAACACCCACCGCAGTGAGATCAGCCTCGACAAGTTCTGGAACCCGGCCTGGGCAGCCGGCTGCCAGGGGCTAATCGAATTTCGGGCCCTGGAAACCTTCCCGAAGCACCAGTGGGCCTCCGCCGTGGCCCTGCTCTGGCGGGCCCTGGCGGTGCACCTGCTGGATCCCACGAGCAGGCCCCCTGCCCTCAAGCCCTGGGGTGAGACATTGCATGACCAATGGCTCCTGCCCAGCCAGTTGTGGCTCGATTTAAGCCAGGTGCTTGATGAGCTCGAACAGGCCGGCTATCCCCTGGAGCGCTCGATTTTCCAGGCCATCTGGGAGTGGCGCTTTCCACCCCTGCTCGGCTGGAGCGATCCCAACGACGACACGGCAACCCTGGAGCTTCGACGCGCCCTCGAACCCTGGCCGCTGCTCTGCGACACCCCCGTGGAAGGCGGCAGTACCAGCCGCTTTGTGGATAGCTCCCTGCGGCGCTTTGAGGTGATCAGCACCGGGGCCTTCCGCCAGCGCTTTGGCCTTGTGCTCAATGGCCGGCCCCTGGCATTAAGCGCTGCCCAGCCCATAGCCGTGCGCTACCGCCAGGAAGCCCTCTATCCCTGCCTCCACCCGTGCATCGCCAACCACATTCCCCTGGATCTCCAGCTGATCGATCGCCACCAGGGCCAGGCCATCGCCCATTGGACCCTGCCCAACGAAGCCACAGGATTTGATAGCCAGGCTTTGGAGCCCTCGGCGAGCAACAGCGATCCCACCAGCCCCAACTCTCCAGAGCCCAGTCCCTGGCGCGGGGCGCGCCCAGGGGCCTCCACCGTGGATTTGCGCCTGGGCTAGCTACCAGCTCACGCCATGCAGCTTGGGCAAGGGCGCGGTCTTGAAGGTGGTGGCAAACAACCTGGGGATCCGGCGGCTGTTGTAGACGCGAAATTCCCGCACCACACTCGCCCCTGGATCGCGTACGGCCTGGTTGAGCACCACGGAGCCGTCGGGGTCAGACACCGACCGGTGGAAGGTACCAGGAGGGATGCGCAGGATGTCGCCTCCGGTTTCGAGGCGAACAATGTGATATAGGTAATTCCAGCCCAAATTGACCAGATAGAAGGTGCGACCACCCCCAAGGGCCAGCAGGTTGTCTTCCTGGTGGGGGTGCAAATAGAACTGCCAAGCGCCGGTCTTCTCCTCATCCGGCGGACTGATGGCTGGGCCTGAGTGGATCACCAGATCCCGGGCATTGGATTCAGCAACGGTGATGTCGAAGAAGCGAACGGCGGGGGTATCGCGAAACTTCTCGTAGGGAATCAGCTCAAACATCGGCGAGCGGCCGATGGCGGCCCCGGGGGCTGAAGACGACATGGGAACCGGCGCAAGCAAGACGCCCGAGTAGTGACTCCAGTGAACCGAGCTACCGGGGCGAAAAGCGTTGCGAGAGCTACGAAACACCCGGATACGCAGACCAGTTCAGCAATTGACCTGCAGATTGCGTGCCCCACCCATACCGCTTTGGACAGGCACCGCGGACTCAATCAAAAGGGAATCGGCATCTCCACATCGGCGGGCTCCGGTGCCACCCCCTCAACCCGCTCCGCCACCATCTGGCCCACCACCACGATCGAGGGGGACGCGAAGGCCTCCGCTTCAGCCCGATCGGCGAGCTCTCTGAGGGCACACACCAGGTGGCGCTGGCCCTTCACCGTGCCCTGCTGAATCACCGCCGCCGGCGTCGCCCCAGACAGGCCCCCAGCCACCAACTCTTCGGCGATGCGCCGCAGATTGTGCAAGCCCATGTAGATGACGAGTCCGTCGCTGCTTTGGGCCAGACCGCGCCAATCCACTCCGGGGCGGGCCTTGTCGATTTCCTCGTGGCCGGTCACAAAGGTGACGCTGGATCCGGCCTTGCGGTGGGTCACGGGGATGCCCACATAGGCGGGGGCGGCGATGCCGGCCGTCACCCCAGGCACCACCTCGGCCTTCACCCCATGGCGGGCCAGATGGGCCGCTTCTTCGCCGCCGCGACCAAACAAAAAGGGATCACCCCCTTTGAGTCGCACGATGCACTCGTGGCGCCTGGCGAGCTCCACCAACACCGCATTGGTGCTGGGCTGGGGCACCGAATGGTGGCCCCGGCGCTTGCCCACAAAATGGAGTTCGCAGCCCTCACCCACCAAATCCAGCAGCTGCTGGGGCACGAGGGAGTCGTAGACGAGGGCATCGCACTGCTGCAGCAGCCGATGGGCCTTCAGGGTGAGCAGCTCGGGATCGCCGGGGCCCGCCCCCACCAAATACACCTTGCCCGAAGGGATCTCCGTGCCCAATGGGTTGGCGATCACAGCGTCACCGCCCGTCATGGCAGGGCCTCCAAGCTGGTGAGGAGAAACTCGCGAACCTCAAGCTGCTGAAGCAGGGGTGGCAGCAACTGAACCCGCCCGTCACACCCGTTCTCTGGCTCCCGCATAACGCTGGCCTCAAGCGATTCCGTGAGGCGGTTCGCCGCCAAAGTGAGCGGCTGCACCACGGACGAATTGGCGGCGACAGGGCCTAGTTGATCCATCGCTGCACTGTATGGAGCGGACACCCCCGGGTAACCAAGCAAGTGGCTCAAGAGGACCACATAGCGATGGGCCAGCTCGCCGTCTAAGGGATGGTGCAACCAGCAGCACGGCCTACGGTCAGCGGCTTGGTGCAATTGGGCCGCCAACAACTGCTGCCAAGCCGGCCAGGCCCCCAAAAAAGACAGCCGCTGCAGGGACACACCCTGCTGGGACGCCAAGCGACGGCGCCAATCCCTGGCGATGGCATTCAAATCGACCCGCACATGGCCCCCAGGCACAAGCAACAAGGGCACCAAGGTGACCATCTGCGCCTGTTGGGCGGCATTCAAAAAACCTGCGCTGGCCTGGGGAGGCTCCGCCGTGAGGGCCTGAAGCACCACAGGTGCTCCCCTGCGCTGCTCGACAGCGCTTGCCAAAGCCCTCACCTCGTCAGGAATCACCCCGCCGCGGCGCCCATGCACCACGAGCACCAGGGGAGAAGGACAAAGCCGGCGTTGTAAGCGTTGAGCCACTTCGGTATCGAGAGCAAGTCGGCCCAACCGCCGCAACGCGGACTGACCTTGGGGCAAGCGTGCCAAAAGATCCACCGCTTTGGAGGCCAGGGCGCCATGGAGATCCTGGGCCAAGACCACAAGACCGGCCCGCAGGGGAGCGAAGGGCCATGCCGCCAAACCCACAGCCAGCCCCTCCAAGGCAGCCTGCCGCAACGCCAGGGGCGCGGGTTGAAGAGCCAGCTCGAGCAAGAGGGGCCCATCCTGGGGTTGCCGCTGATGGCCCAGCAACGGCAACAAGTCGGGTTGCTGCCACCCAGACCCAACCCCAAGCCGGCGCAGCTGATCCGCCACCCGGGGATCCTGGAAGCAGCCCAAAACTTGGGCCCAAGCCAAGTTCTGGTCTGGGGAAATCAGCCCAGCGCAAGCCAGCAAAGGCTCCAGCCAAACCGCCTGGACGGTGCCAGCCAAGCCAAGCAATTCCCGAGCCAGGCTCTGCCAAAACCAATCCACTCCTGCCGCCACACCCATCGCCAGCAACCGCTCAGCCCCTGGGCGATCGACCCGGGTGGCCAGCGCTGCCACGAGATCCGCATCCAATGGCAGCGCTCCGCTCTCGAGGGCCGCAATCCAGGGGTCAATCGGCAGGGTCTGCCTCCTCAGTGCCTGAAGTTGCTGCCAGCGTTCGTTGCTGCCAACGTCAGCCAAATCGGGTTGGCCGCAGGGATCTGGGGAGCTGGAGACAGGCAGGCTTGGCACGAAAAGATATAGGACCAAAGGAGGACTGGGTCCAACGAAGGACCTCTTTGAGCCGATTCAGACCTCGGCGACCTTCCTCCGGGCACCGAAGCGCTCGACCAAAAGGTCTTCGAGCACATCGGCCAATTGGGTTAGGGGGACGCCTTTGTTGTGCAACTCGGCCAGCTTGGGATCGGAGCCCATCGAACCCCCGAGAAAAATCTTGGCGGCCTCAACCATCTCGCCGCCGTGGCGGGCCTTGGCCCCCATCAAGCCAATCTCACCCATGTAGGGCTGGCCGCAGGCATTGGGACAGCCGGTCCAATGGGTTCGCACCGCATGGGGAAGCTCCAAGCGCTTTTCGAGTTCTGCGACCACCGCTTGGGCAGTGGTCTTGGTGGGAATCAGGGCAAAGCTGCAGTAGCGATTCCCGGTGCAGCTCACGGCCTCCGCTTCCAAGGCCCCCGGATCCGGCCGGAATCGGGCCAGTAATGGCTCAGCCAACAACGCCTCTACCCGCTCGGTCGGCACGTTGGCGATCAACACGTTTTGGGCTTCGGTCAGCCGCAACTCCCCATCGCCGTAGGAGCGGGCGAGGCGGGCCAGCTCCGCCATCGCGGCGGCATCCAAGCGGCCCGTTGGCACGCTGAGGCCAACCCAGTGGAGACCCAATTGGCCTTGGGCATGGACACCGACGCCGGAGCGGGGAGCCCGGTTGACCAGGTGGGTGCCGTCGTGGGGGAAGGCCTCACCACTGAGGGCCTCCAGTTCCCCAACCACCGCTTCCCGATAGGCCTCAAGGCCCAACTGGTCAATCAAATACATCAGACGACTCTTGTTGCGAGCAACCCGATTGCCATGGCGCTCAAAGTGGGCCAACACCGCCAAGGTGAAGGCGGGAAGCTGCTCTGGAGTCACCCAAAGGCCCAGGGGCACAGCCAATTCATTGCGCTGGGCCGAGAAGAAACCTCCCACCATCACCGTGAAGCCCAGCTGACCCTCCCGAAACGCAGGCAGAAACGCCAGGTCGTTGTGCAATAGGAAACTGTCCGGGGCCCCACCCACAGCCACGTTGAACTTGCGCGGCAGGTTGCGGGGGCCATCGGGCCCAAGGAGGGCGGCCTGAATCGCCGTAACCAGGGGGCGGGTGTCCACGATTTCCTCGGGATCAATACCGGCCAGGGGATTACCGGTGATGTTGCGGGGGTTGTCATGGCCCGATTGCCGGCTGGTGAGTCCCACCGCCTCCATCGCCCGCATCAGAGGGGCCATGTCCTCCAGCAGCAACCCGCGCAGCTGCAGATTTTGGCGCGTGGTGATGTCGGCCGAACCATCCACCCCACAACGGTCGACCGCATCGGCAAGCACCTCCAATTGATCGGCGCGGATCACCCCATTGGGCAACCGGAGCCGGACCATGAATCGCCCCGGGGTGACAGGGCGAAAGAAAATACCCAGCCATTTCAGCCGGATGGTGAGGGTGGCCTCATCCAGCGACTCCCAGCCCTGGCTCGCCAACTCACCCAAGCGAGGGGCTAGATCCAGGCCACAAAGCTCTGCCTTGGCCTGTTCGATCTTGCTGAGCTTGGCAAGGGTTTCCATGGTCACAAGGCCTGAGCTAGCGGTACGGGAAGATCGGGTGATCGTCCCGGAGCACCCATCTCCGCAATGTCGCAATCACTACCAATTGCCGGAGGGTTGGTTCAACGGCCTACTAGCCAACTCAGTGGGGGCCAGGAGAGATTTCGCCTACTGATCGCCAAAGTGGGCAGCGGAGAACACACGAGTACGGGCCTCGATCGAGATGAGGCCTGCGAGGCTCTGGACCTCATGCTCACCAGGGAAGCAAGTGATGCCCAAATGGGTGCCTTCCTGATTGCACACCGGATTCGCAGACCCGCCCCCATTGAGCTCACCGGGATGCTCGATAGCTATCGGCGCCATGGGCCAAAGCTGAGAACCCAAGGCCGAAAGGCCCTCTGTTTTTGCGTTCCCTACGACGGCAGGTCACGAACCGCGCCATTGGTTCCCCTTGTGGCTCTCGTGCTGGCCTCCAGCGGGCTGCCCGTGGTACTGCACGGGGGCAGCCCCATGCCCGTGAAATACGGAATCACCCTCGCCGAGCTGTTTGGGTCCCTCGGCATTGGCTGGTGCGGCCTCAGCCTGGAAACCATCCAGGAGCGGCTCAACCAATTTGGTCTTGCCCTCACCCACCAACCCGATCACTTTCCAGCAGCCGAAACCCTTCTTCCCATTCGCGACGCGATCGGCAAGCGACCGCCCGTGGCCAGCTTGGAGCTGCTGTGGACCCCGCACGTGGGGGAGCACCTACTGATCAGCGGCTTTGTGCACCCCCCCACGGAAAAGAGGGCCTGGGAAGCCCTCAGTGCCTTTGGCGAAACCGATGTACTCACCGTTAAAGGGTTGGAAGGATCAACCGACCTCCCCACAACCCGGGCAGGAATTACGGCCAGAGTTCAACACGGTGAGATCGAGCGGATCTTGATGCACCCCCGCGACCACGGCATCGAGGCAGATGAAGTGGCTTGGGTTTGCCTTGAAACCTGGAAGGATCAGGCCCTGGCCGCCTTGGCCGGCGAAGTCACCTTGGCGGAAGGACTGGCCTGGAACGTGGCCTCATACCTCTGGCAGGCCTCTGCTTGCGCCTCGCTACCAGCCGCGCTGGAGCAAAGCCGGGCACTGCTGCAGGCCCGCAGCGGCGAACGGCTGCGGCAAGAAATGGCAGATCTGTAGCAAATGCGACGGGAGCGGGCTAAGGCCGTGTGTTGTTCTAAGCAAGTTGGTGAGCTTTTGCGCCAGCGCAATTCATTGAGGGGGATCAAAAGGCCCTCAGTGACCGGTGATTGCGCTGGCATCAAACAGGCAACCCAAATTCCGCACCGCTAACCCATCGAGGGATTGGCGGCTATTTCGTGCCCCGAACCGGAGTTTTAACCAATGACAAACGCATCACGCCGCCAATTTCTGCTTCGCACAGCCACCACAACAGCGGTGCTTGCTTTCCAGGTGGGTGGACTTGCCAGCCTGCTAACCACCAACGCCGCCCACGCTGCACCAGGCAAGCCGGAAACCACCTCGGCCACCCTGGGCTTCATTGCCCTAACCGATGCCGCTCCGCTGATTGTTGCCAAAGAGAAGGGTTTCTTCGCCAAGCAAGGCATGACCGGGGTGGAGCTCAAAAAACAAACCTCCTGGGCGGTCACCCGCGACAACCTCGAACTCGGGAGCTCCGGTGGAGGGATTGATGGGGCACACCTGCTCAGCCCGATGGCCTACCAGCTGACCACGGGGGCAATCAGCAAAAGCAAAAAGCCAGTGCCAATGAACCTCCTGGCCAGGCTTAATTTGAACGGGCAAGCCATCTCCGTATCCAATGAATTCTTGAGCGATAAGCTCACCGTTAAGGCCCCTGGGCTAGTCAAAACCGTGGCCAAGAAGAATGCCACTGGAGACAAGTTCAAGGCTGCTGTGACGTTCCCGGGCGGTACCCACGATCTATGGATGCGCTATTGGCTGGCCGCCAACGGAGTCAACCCCAACAAAGACGCCAGCCTGGTGGTGATTCCCCCGCCCCAAATGGTTGCAAACATGCAATCGGGAACCATGGATACCTTCTGCGTGGGTGAGCCATGGAACGAGCGGCTCGTGAACAAGAAACTGGGATACACGGCTCTCATCACCGGTGAGCTCTGGCGAGACCACCCAGAAAAAGCCTTTGCCATGCGGGCTGATTGGGTGAAGAAAAACCCCAACGCTGCTCTCAGGCTGTTGATGGCCGTGCAGCAGGCCCAGAAATGGGCCGACAACCCAGCCAACACTCCTGAGTTGGCCAAGCTGCTTGCCCAAGACAAATACGTCAAGGCCAGCGTTGATGACCTGCTGCCCCGTCTCCAGGGCACCATTGACTACGGCACAGGCAAGGTGGTTAAAAACAGCCGCTACAAGATGAAGTTCTGGGCCAGCAACGCCTCCTTCCCCTACAAGAGCCACGATGCCTGGTTCATCACAGAAGATATCCGCTGGGGTTATTTGCCCTCAAGCACCAACACAAAGGCGCTCGTCGACAAAGTGAACCGATCGGATCTGTGGCGAGCGGCTGCAAAGGCCAACGGCTACACCGATATTCCCACCAGCGATTCGAGAGGCGTAGAAACCTTCTTCGATGGGATCAAGTTTGATCCCAACAATCCCAAGGCCTACCTCAACAGCCAAAAGATCAAGGCAATGAAGTAAAGGCGGACGACGCTGATGCAGATCCTAAGGAGATCCTACGGGGGTCTCCTTTCTTTCTTCCTTTGAAACCGAGCTCCTTTTATGACCACCGCCCTCGCCAAAAGCCGTAAGCAAAGGCGATCAAGAATTCCTTGGCTGCATTCGCCCTTAGCTCGTCAAATCAAAGCACCAGTGGTTTGCATCGGCCTGACCTTGGCCCTCTGGCAGCTCTTGTGCCTCCCCAATCCGGATGGCTTTCCCGGGCCCATCCAAGTAATCACCCAAACCTGGACGCCCTACATCAGCCAGCCCTTCTATGACGATGGCGGCACGGCAAAGGGATTGGGCCTGCAGATTCTGATCTCCCTTCAACGGGTCGTCGTTGGCTATAGCCTGGCGGCAATCGTAGGCATTGCAGCAGGTCTTGCCATTGGCCTGAATGAATTCTTGCGGCGGGGCTTTGATCCCCTGATTCAGGTCCTGCGCACCGTGCCGCCCCTGGCCTGGCTACCGATCTCCCTGCTCCTACTCCAGCAGGCTGATTCGGCGGCAATCTTCGTGATCTTTATCACAGCAATCTGGCCAATTATCATCAACACGGCCGTGGGAATCCGCGAAATTCCCCAGGATTACACCAATGTGGCTCGGGTTCTGAGGTTGCGCAAACGCAGTTATCTGCGCGACATCCTGCTGCCCGCTACAGCCCCTTACGTGTTTACTGGTCTGCGCATCTCCGTAGGCCTTGCCTGGCTTGCCATTGTGGCGGCTGAGATGCTGAAGGCCGATGGCGGAATTGGCTTCTTCATCTGGGATGCCTACAACGCCGGCGGAGATACAAGCACAAGCCAAATCATCCTGGCCATCTTCTATGTGGGTGTTGTCGGCCTGATCCTTGATCGCCTCGTGGGGATGGTTGGAGATCGCATCAGTGGTGGAGGACGTTGAGATGACTTCAATGGTCACCATTGATAACGTCACCCAATCCTTTCCATTGCAAAATGGAGGTCAATATGTAGCTCTCAAAAATATTAGCCTTGAGATTAAAGAAGGAGAATTTGTATCGCTAATCGGCCATTCAGGTTGCGGGAAATCGACCCTACTCAATCTACTAGCAGGTCTGACCGTGGCCACAAAAGGTGGAATCTTGATGGACGGCCGTGAAATTACCGCCCCTGGACCCGACAGGATGGTGGTGTTTCAGAATTATTCTCTGCTGCCATGGCAAACCGTTCGACAGAATATTGAGCTAGCTGTAACGAACGTACTGCGTCATCTCTCCAGCGAAGAACGCAGAGAGCTAGTTTACAAGCAATTGAAGACGGTGGGCCTCAGCGCTGCAGCCGACAAATTTCCCCGTGAATTGTCTGGGGGCATGAAGCAACGGGTCGCCATTGCCAGAGCACTGGCCATCCAGCCCCGCCTGCTGCTGCTCGATGAACCCTTCGCCGGCGTGGACATCCGCACCGAGAAGCTGCTGATCCAGCTGTTCCAGCAGTTCCGCCAGGAAGGCCGCACGCTGCTGATCTCCACCCACGATCTGGGCCATGTCACCGGCTTCTGCGACGACGTGGTGCTGATCAACAAGACCGTGCTCGCCTATGGCGAAACCTCCGAGGTGTTCACCCAGGAGAACGTGGCCCGCACCTTCGGCGGCGGCTCGCTTGATTCGCTCTCCTTCACCCCGCCGGATCTCCCCGGTGAGGGCGACCTGTGATGGATGCGCTTGCCTGGCTCACCGAACCGCTGCAGCACGCCTTCATGCAGCGTGCCCTGCTGGTGAGCATGCTCGTGGCCTCCGTCTGTGGCCTGCTCTCCTGCTACATGACCCTCAAGGGCTGGGCGCTGATGGGCGATGCGGTATCCCATGCGGTGATGCCAGGCGTGGTGATCGCCTACGCCCTCAACCTGCCCTTCGCCCTCGGTGCCTTTGTGTTCGGTGTCGGATCGGTGGCGGTGATCGGTTACATCAAGCAGATGACCCGCATCAAGGAAGACACCGTGATC
>Ga0310320_10016_pt1 | contig 14003 bp, 18 predicted proteins | sample LakEriER3TotalD5_FD_195534 | JGI IMG/M metagenome (GOLD analysis project Ga0310320, IMG submission 195534) | Enriched freshwater cyanobacterial communities from Lake Erie, Ohio, United States - ER36.Total.D5 (v2) (version 2) | ecosystem: Environmental > Aquatic > Freshwater > Lake | place: USA... | reverse complement strand
GGGCAGAAAAAGCAACAGCAGTTCAAGCTTTGCGTTCTGCAATCATTCTCTCCTCTGTAGACGGCAAGCTGTCTTCTGCTGCGATTATGAAGAACTTGCCTGTTGATTTCCGTTTGGCTGATAACATCAACTTTGATGGTAAGCAGAATATCTCTGCAAAAGGTAAGTGTAACGGTGCAGCTCAGTGCAGCTCACTTCTTTCTTGGTATGTGTTCTTGCCTGCTAGTGTTCAAGCCAATCAAGTGATCGATAAAGTAAATACCCGCCGAAAGTAACTGTCCGTTCCGCTGGAGCCGCCAGCGCTCCTGCTGCTGTTCGTGGCCTTTGGTAATTAGTTGATCTTTTGATCAGTCGATTTACGTTTTTATAAACCCCGTCTCATGCGGGGTTTTTTTGTGCTGTTAAACGCTGAAGTATCAGGGGTTAAATCAGTTTGACCCCCAGCGAAAGATGTTTGCGGGCAAGCCAGCACGGCATCATCTATTAAGCGTGATAAATGGGTTTTGGCCTGGTGCACGTTCACTATTCGCATAAGAACCCCTTGTATTGAGCCCTCAATCGATATTTTTAATTAGCTTAGTCATGAATTAAGTCAGTCAGAAATCTTCGAAGTCGTTGCCGAAGGGCTGCTGCAGCTTCAGTTCCACAGTTTTATAAGGAACTCGTTGTTGTAGTTTCTGGCGGCGTTGGAGAGCTCCAGGACGATTTGTTGTTCCCGCTCCTCACGGGGCAGGTAATACTCTTTACGGCCATTAAGTAAATCCCAACAATCGTGCACTAACGGCATATGCGGCAGGATTGCTAAAAGGCTTGGATGAATAGGAGCTGGAATTTCCACGCAAGATCAACAGGTATCAGCTATTGCCGGTGGGTTGCAACATGAAAGATTGAAATGTGCGCCATGGCAATATTCAAGCTATTAATAAACTTTTAGTTGCTCTATTAAATTCAAAAAAATTGTTAGCGGTGATGGCCATTGAAAATCACCTGGGCCGCAGGCGTTATACCTAGCTTTCTGTCCCCACAAAATTAAGCGCTAATGCTCTGCTCAAATGAGCCGAGTTCAATCGTTTGTTCCGCAGTGTGGAAACGCGTTCAAGGGAATCCCCTTAATAGATCACTTATTACTTATATGAGCTTAATAAGCTAAAATAGTGGCGCTTTATCTTTACCGCATTTATGATTATTAAAGGCAAATACATTGCTAATTAATTATCAAGTAATTTTTGATTTAGATAGCGCAGAAAGGGATCGGCACTAAGGGGATAACCGCTAATGTTCTTGACAAGTTCTTCGCTATTTACACTGCGGCCTAAGGGGTAAACATTTTTGCGCAGCCATTGATGCAGGCTTGATTCCTGGCCAGAGCTGATCGCAGTAGCTATTGAACCTTCTCCACCAAGTTCTTTCTCCATTGCTTCCGATAATTGGGCACTGATTAGATGCCCTAATGCGTAGCTAGGAAAATAACCAAACAGGCCCTCAGCCCAGTGAATGTCTTGTAGGCAGCCTTCGGAATCATTTGCTGGCTTAATGCCTAACAGTTCATTTAGGCGTTGATTCCAGTGCTGCTGTAATTCCTCCACCGGCAGCCCCTGCTCAATCAGGCCAAGCTCCAGCTCAAATCGCATCACAATATGTAAGCAATAGCTGAGTTCATCTGCTTCAACTCGAATCAGGCCAGGTTGCATTGGATTAAGGCTGCGCCAAAAACCTGAGCTGCCATTCCAGGGATCGCCGCCAAGTTCAGCACAAAAATGAGGGTGCCAGCGCACAGCAAATTCTTTACTGCGCGCTACACGGCATTCCCAAAACAACGACTGCGATTCATGCACTCCCATCGAGGTGGCATCACCAAGGGGCCAGGGGAAATAGTGATCACCCGTGCGAGGTAGGCCTTGCTCATACAGCGAGTGGCCCCATTCGTGGGCTGTGGCAAGAAAAGCCGAAAGCGGTTGCCCTTCAACCACCCTGTTGGTAATTCGGAAATCCTGGGGGCCCAACGTGCAGGAGAAGGGGTGGGCAGAGCGGGAGTGCTGGCAACAGCTCTTGTTGTAGCCCCAGCTTTCCAAAAGCCTGGAGCAAAGCCTGTTTTGTGAATTTTCAGATAGTTGGGCAGAGGGGTGGATTTGTGGCATTGCTGCCGCCTTCTCCAGCAGAACTGGCAGGTCGCGTTTTAGAGGTGCGAAAAGTTGATTCAGCCTTGCTTTGCTCACATCAGGTTCAAAGGGTTGGGCCAAGATTTCCCAGGGGCTGCGGGCTATTGATTCCGCATTAGCTAGCTGGCTGGCCTGCTGTTGGCGCAGCTCAATAAGTTCCCGTAGGGCTGGTGCAAAGGCTGAAAAATTGTTGCTGGCGCGGGCAGCTTGCCAAATCGCATTGCTCCGCGATTGAGCTTGCGTGATGGCACTCACCAGTTGTGGATCTAGGCAGCGCTGCCGTTTTAATTCGAGTTGTAGCAGTTGCAAATTGCGCCGTTGTTCCTGGGTTGCCTCGGCGCCGAGTTCTGCTTCAGCTGCTTCCAACAGTTCGGCGTATTCATTGCTGGTTTGATGTTTGTGCAGTTGCCCCGCAAGCAAAGCCAGTTGTTCGCCGCGCCATGCGGCACCAGCCGCTGGCATAGAGGTGTTTTGGTCGTAGTAGAGGGTGCTGCTGATCGAACCAAGCAGGCGGGTTTGGTGGAGATGTTGCTGCAACCGTTGAAGATGTGTTGCCACTGCTAAGTAATTTCAAATATTCGATAATGCTAATTACCTAAACCAACCTTTAAATGGTTTCAAACGTAAAAAGCAACCACAACATTCATTCCAATGCAATTAATGCAAATGCTTGCAGCAGGGTTTCGTAACTTTGTTGACAATAATTAATAAACTTGCATATGAACATTGATAGATATACTACTTTAATGATATTCCTTTAATAATATTGTATTTAAAATTATGCTGCTTGCAGCTCTTGATGGCTAAATTCTTCTTTGCTTAGATCGCCAGATCCCACAAGAGCCTTTAAAACGGTTTCAAGATCCTCTGTTGCTAATTCACCAGAGGGATGCCAATTAAGAGAAAATAATATCGTTGTTTGAGTTTGATTCATTAAACCTGCAGCTTTCAAGGCGATTGAATTTGTTTGGTAAAACAATAAAGCTCTAAGTAGTAAAGCGACGCCTCGTAACAAAGCTTGTAACTTAAAACATTCTGTAGTTGTAGTCATTTTGACTTTTCTGGGCTTCTTGCTCGAGTTTGTGCTGCATAGCGGCTTGCTCTAAATCAAATCGGGTGACGCGATAGCCAAGCCTTCTTGCCGCTAGCACTAGTTCTGGATTGCTACGGCAATGACGTAGCGCCTGGGCTAGCTGGGGTTCCTTTTCAGCATCATCTACTAAACGCTCCAGCTCAAGCCAGCTCATCTGTACTAGATCGGGCTCTTAGCATCGCAAATAAATCAGCATCACACCAGTCTTTTTTGTTACCGCAAACCACGACGATTAATTGGTCCGCCAAGATTTACATCCGGCCCAACGGCTGGAATACCAGGAGCACCAGCACGCCTTAACTGCGCATCAATAGTAAGGGGGGTAAAAAATAATACCGCACAAGTAAATATTGCGAAAGTTTTCATTTGGATCACAATCAATAAAAATATACTAATCGATTTCTTTGATTATTTATAAAATACATCTCGTTATTTGCTATTACCGCATAAGAAATGCTTGCTTGAGCCTTTGGCAATGTTCTGCTGTATCGCATTGGGGGTAATCACCCTTATGGCAAGCCAGTCCCTGAGCAAATAGATGGCAGTGGCTCCAGGCCCCCCCTCTGCCAGCTGATGATTTCATAGCTCAAACATCTAAGTTGGCATTGGCCGCCAAATCGTCGGCAGAGACGTCATCTCTCCTGACAGTTACCGCAACCGCTTCCACCAATGCGTCCAGGCCATGGCGCTGAAGATTTAGGGGTTTATATGCGCAGACGTAAACGTTGGCAGGAGGTCAGGCAACTATATGAAGAATCGGGTGAAAAACTAGTGCTTTACTCAGCCAGGCACGGTTACGCCTATCGTGCGCATTTAATATGCGAACTACTGCCAAAAGTTGCTGCCGCCGCAATGGGTCACAGCCTTGAAACATATTTAGCATCCTATAGCAAGTGGTGTGGAGATGAAGTAGTTGATACAGCGTTCCAACAAGCAGCATCCAGACTTGATCGAATATCAAAAATAGGTTCCTGCATAATAGGCAGGTGTACCACAAAACTTAATTGCCAGAAACAAAAGGAAAACATAAAAAAATGTTACAGATTAAAGAAATCAAGAATGCTCAATTATTATGTTGTAAATTCAAATTAAATGAAAAAGACGAAGCAGTTATCACTAATTATTACTTTTTTAAGTTTGTCTTTTATTGGAAATATTGGCCATGCACAGGATGCAGCTCTAATGAAATGCATGAAAACATATCTTGACATGAAAGTATCACCAGATATGGCATTGAGCGAATGCCGTAAAATGAGCATGATCGATTGCGTTAAATCCCTAGCAGGTACTCCATACGTTGCATTTTCAATCAAGGAAGAAGATGGGAAGTTTTTAGTTGATGTTGGCAATGAAACAAGTAGATGGATGGAAGGAAAAACATGGGACCAAATAAATTGCTCAGCTTTTCAAAAAGGTCCATACAGAAGACAGAGCGATAAATACGCAGGTATGTTTGGATCAGGAGAACGTTCCTACGAGTGGTTTAGGCAAGCGTGGTGTACTAAATCTCAAGTACAACTGGAACAGCCATATAGTTTAGAAGAAGCAAAATTAAGATGTGAACTCGGTGTAGAGATTGCACCAAAACCGATTGCACCAAAACCTAATTAGATAGTTTCTGGGATAGATAAGTATCCAGAGCTAGATGTTATCCCTGTGTTAACTCCTTACGGACACACCAGTATTTACAACGTTTTTAAGATGTCCTACCTGAGGAATCAAGTGCTGATGAAGGAGCAGCTAAGCAAAGTAATGCAATATTCATCAAACTCTCGTTTGTACAGCATAGCTGCTCAGAAGAGCGATACTGAAGCTCCGCAAGCCGATCAAATCAACCTGAAGTTATGACCAGCTCAGCTGCTACTACGATCCGCCAGCGGCTGGATGTCTTGAGACCGCAGGTGCTTGCAGTGGCAACACGCCATGGCGCATCCAACCTGAGGATCTATGGATCGATCGCCATGGGTCGAGAGCACCCTGCCAGCGACCTCGATTTGCTGGTTGACCTGGCTGCAGATCAGTCACTGCTGGGGCTGATTGGTTTACGCCAAGACCTCGAGGACTTGCTGGGTTGTTCGGTGGATGTTACTGAAGTTGAAACACTGCATCCGCTCATTCGCATGCAGATCCTGGATCAGGCTTTAAAGCTTTGAATAAAGATCTTCTCTATCTTGAAAGCATTCGCGACTGCCTGGAACGCATCGCCGAGTACACAGCTACAGGGAAGCAAGCTTTCCTAGATTCGCGACTAATCCAAGACGGAGTTATCCGCAACCTGGAAGTGATCGGTGAAGCTACGAAAAATCTAAGCAGCGAGCTACGGGAGTCAAACCCAGCGATCCCCTGCCGACAGATCGCCGGCATGCGCGATGTGCTGATCCACGGCTATCTCAAGGTTAATTTCGGCAGGGTGTGGCGAACTGTGGAAAATGATTTGCCACCCCTCACAGCAGCTGTGAGCACCCTTCTGAACCAATGAACTCTTCAGTGACAGTGTTGATTAGAAGTACTTGGCAAGACTCACTGGTATCACTTGAGCCTGGAAAATCTTTATTCGACACACAAATGAAATGCTTGCTTGAGCATTCCTTGTTCCTATGGAATTCAATCGAATACTTTCAGCCTCAGGCAATAGATCGCTGAATTGCATTGGGGGGTAATCACCCTTATGGCAAGCCAGTCCCTGATCAAATAGATGGCAGCGGCTCCAGGCCCCTTGCACCTGCTAATTCCATCATTAAAGAATCCATGCACTTACGGGAGGGCTCTGTTAGTGCGCAAGACCCTTTGTTGTTGGCCTTAAGTGCCTTTTTAAAAACGGTTACCTACCAATTGCCGCAGATCCTTTCGCGTTGCTTTTTTTGGCCGTAAACAATAAATTTTTGTGGATTATGAAAATAAAAAATCATGCCCGATATCCCAAATATTCAGCAGCCGGAAAGCTGCAGCAGCAAGCAGATAAAAATGCCTGCAAGCTCTTGTTAAGCGAGTCATAGCAAGTAAAGGAGGAGATATCACTGAGCCTGCAGCTAGAGAAAACAAACAAAAATCAGCAAGTTGCAATGGCCAGTAAGCCCTTTTTTGGTGCTAGTTGGGATCAGTTTATGGCGCGCTAAACGCCTTTTATTCCACATTTGTTGCCTCTTTAGTGATAGATTAATAGGGCAATACAGATGCAGGCTTCATGCTCACCGGTACAGAACTGCTAACAGCTGTAAAAGAGTTCGGCGATGGCTCTAAATCTGCCCTAGTTAAATCTTGCGGCTATGTAAGCACGAAAAAAGACGGCTCTGATCGTTTGAATTTCACCGCTTTCTATGAGGCATTACTAGAAGCAAAAGGTGTAAGCCTTGGCGATGGCTCTCTTGTAGGTAAAGGCGGCCGTAAACTCAGCTACGTCGCTACTGTTCAAGGAAATGGCAATTTACTGATCGGCAAGGCTTATACCGCCATGTTGAACCTAAAGCCAGGTGATGATTTTGATATCAAGCTTGGCCGTAAGCAAATTCGCCTGATACCCGTTGGTAGCACAGAAGAAGAAGAGGATTGATCTTTACGCTATAGCTGTAAAGGGCCGCAAAGAAAAAGGAAAAAAGCGGCCCTTTTTTATGCAGTAACAAGTTTTAGATAAAATACAAGACAGCGGAATCTTGATTTTTGCTTCCTCTTCTGATAGGTAAGCAAGCGCAAAATCAGAGGAATGGGCAAGGGAGCAATTTTTTTATTTGACACCGCTCAAGCGCAGCAGCAATCTTTTGTTGGTTTGCTAGGCCCTAGCGGTAGATCAAATTGAACTGGCCCGCAGATACGGAAAGTAATAAACGCAAAAGACGCTTTAGAACTTTTAATCATTTCTTTTTTTAATGGCCCGATTAGAAGCCCATCTAGCGCTAACGGATGCTGCATCTGCAGATTTGCCACAGGCGTTAGAGCAAATTGCAGCTGAAATAAAGGCTGAATTGTGCTGGCTGGATCTAAGAAATGCCAGCCTTGCCCTGCTTGCAGGTGCTCGCAAGCTGCGGGTTGAAATTCTGGTTGAGATCAACCCAGCTGGCTCCTGTTGCATCTTGCTTAGAAGCGCAGAAGGGATGGGTAATGGCGCTCCTTTAACAACAGCCGTACTACAGCAACTAGTGGAGCAGTTACTGCAATTCTTGCCAGCTGCGACCTTGAGTTACCGCTCTGATCAAGACGGGCCAATACGAAAGTAAAAACAGAATCACAGCAGTGATCAGCAGTGCTGAACATAAAACTCCTGCACAGCAAGCAAGCAGGCAGTTGTTAAAAGGTTTTCCACAGCTTTTGAGCCGCTTTTACCACCAAAATAAACCTCAAATATTTCCACCCGAGCGAAGCCAAAACCCCCTATATTCCGTTTCTATAGATATATCTATTTCCCAACGCAGCCACCAAATACTTCGCTCTTTATCTCCATCACGGATGCCATTTGCATGGCTGGAGTCTGCAACGCCAGCCAACTATGGGGAACCCAGTAAGGGGACTGCAATTAATCAATGGCATGAACTCCACAACAGATCTACAAGCTTGGTGCTGAATCACTGGGGTGGAATAACAGCACCGATGCTGGCAAGGCATTAATTGCAGAAGATATGGCTCTGCTTAAGCGGCTTCAACAAGCATCCCCAAACGGCGGGTGGCCCAGCCCAGCACCTCAACGCCCCTTTGAAAACCGTATTTGTAATAACATTTTCAAAAATCTCGAAGAAATAAACTTTTTAAATAAATTTTAACTTTTAGCAAAGCCTGTTTGTGCCAAAATTCTTAAGTTGATATTTGCTTGAAACATGGGCATCTCGTTTTCGACCATTCAAGGCGCATTCAAAAGAGCCGTTTGTCGCGTATCCAAATCATTCGACAAAACAGGTGCTGCGAGCGCTGCTTCAATCGCATGCATAGTCTCAATGTCATGCATCGCGCCTGCAAAGGCGCAGGAATACAACAGAGTCCCAGCCTCTGACAATGCACAATATAGTCAATGCATTAGATATGTAAATTCAAATTATGAAGGCGGAAGCTTGATGAGTCCGTATAAAGGACAAACAAAAGCTGCCGCCTGGTGCACCTGCGCTTGGAACGAAACTTCTGATGATTTCCGCGGAAATCTAGGCTCATTTGCAGAAACACCAAGAGGAAGGTCTATGATGAAAGTATGTGATACTTACGCTGATTGGGGCATTTGATTGAGTTAAGTTAGCATTTTTCCTAGCCAGACAAATAAGGATAATTGTTTATGTTTTTACTGGGTTGATCAACTTTGGGTCGAGCCTAAGCGCTGCGCCTGCTAATCCTTCACCTTGAGTTCAACCATCAATAATACCAAGTGTTCTAACCTCATCCATAACGGTGCTGGTATGATCACTTGGCAAAGACTTATTGCCATTGCCGACTGGATCATTGATCTAGGACCTGATTGCGTCCATGAAGGTGGCATGATCGTGCCCACATAGCCCCCCACCAACACAGGGGATTTTAAATTCTTTAATAACTCCCAAATTATCTAAAAAGCACTTAAAAGCACATCAAATACCTGGCACCATTACCTCCACCTCCACTTCCAATCTTGAGCAGCTTTAGCTTCCCAAATAAATTTAAAATATTTCCACTCGCAGCAAAGCAAGATTTCACCATCACGGATGCCATTAGCGCTTCTAAATCTCCCTGCAATTTGTTGCCAGTCATCAGGGATTTGATTGAGGTTTAGGGCTGCAATATTGTTACTTCAAAGACTCGCAAGCTTCCCTGTCACCATCGCCATCGAGGTAGCTGTGTCCTTGTTTGAGTAGTTCCTGCGCTTTAGCCCAAGAACCAATTTGCTTACACCTATACCTGCTGCTGTTTTGGCCAGGATTAGCAGCACCAGATGCTTTAGAGCCAGCGTTTGAATTTTTCCTGCCCCTTCTGTAATCCCAGGGTCGTTGAATACCCCCAGGCACTATCCATACACCAAGGCTTTTTAAACGTGCTTCATTTTCAAGGCGTGAATAGGTTTCACGATCACAACCTTCGATGTATTGCTAATAAACAAAAGCAACACCAGATTGCACCAATGCTTGATTGAAATTTCTAGAGCCCTTTTTACCTCAGCCACTGCGCGCCCGTATCGATCAGTTGCCATAGGGAGATTGGCTGGTTTCTGGAGCTTCAACACAAACTGCTCAAACGGCTCGTGACTTCATCATTAATAAAAAGCATCTTCAAATAGAAGAAGACATCAGAGCAGAACAGGCTGGGCCAGTTTTCGTGTCGCCAGACAATGCCTGCCAAGCGCGATTCGAGGGTGTTTATACCTAAGGTTTAAATGCCTAATGGGGCCGATTCCATTGCCCCTTGTCCTGCGGCCGCTTCATTGAATCCACCTGTTTTCCTTTCATCCCTCGCCAACGCTCAGGCCCCCAAGCCAGTAGCCGTCTATCCCAGCAAAGCTGAACTGCTTGCTTGCCTGCCAACTGAGCTAACCAAGATCAACCCGGTTAAGGCCTGGGGAAGTTTAGCTATGTCTCTGGGCGTATCTGCTTTGGCCTATGGCCTAGGAACAATGATCCCCTTGCAGCTCAGCGCTGCACCCCTCTGGCTGCTCTACGCAGTGATCACTGGAACAGTGGCGGGAGGTTGCTGGGTAATTGCCCATGAATGCGGTCACCGTGCCTTCCATCCCAACCCCCGCATCGAAGCGGTGGTGGGATTTTTGCTTCACAGCTTGCTGCTTGTGCCCTACTTCAGCTGGCAGCGCAGCCATGCAGTGCATCACGCCAACTGCAACCACCTTGAGGCAGGTGAAACCCATGTGCCACCTCGTTCCGATTCCAGCTCGGGACGCTTCGTAGATGGAGCAAGACGGCAACTTGGCCAGCGCCTCTACGGCGTGGCCTCCCTGTTTACCCACCTGGTTTTGGGTTGGCCCCTGTACCTAATGTTTGGTGTTGCCGGCGGTGAAGACTACGGCAGTCCCACCTCCCATTTCACTACTGCTGCACCCTTCCGAAATGGTGGGCGCCACCTATTTCCCGACTCCTGCCGTCGCCTGATGGTGATCTCCAACCTCGGTCTGCTGGCAATGGTGGCGGCACTGGTGTGGGCCTCTATCCAATTTTCCTTGGCGAGAGTACTAACGGTGTATGGGCTGCCCTATCTGGTGATCAACGCTTGGCTGGTTGGGTACACCTGGTTGCAGCACACTGATACAGACATTCCCCACTACTCCAGCAGAGACTGGAATTGGGCGAAAGGTGCTTTACAGACGGTGGATCGTCCTTATGGACCCGTGCTGAACCTGTTGCATCACGGCATCGGCTCAACCCATGTGTGCCATCACATCAACCCTAAAATTCCTCACTACAACGCCTGGCGGGCCAGCGCCTTGCTCAAGAAGCGTTTTCCCGATTTAGTTCGCTACGACTCCACTCCTATCCATCGGGCTTTGTGGCGGGTTGCAACTCGCTGCACCGTAGTAAGCCGGAGGGGAATCGATGGTGGTTTCTTCTACGAACCCACATCTTCTAACTAGAGCTATCAACTAATTCCGCAGAGAAGCCCATCATCAATATGTGCAACAGACCAGGTCATCAAATGGATTACCTCTTTTGTGGCGCTGCATAGGCTGGTTAATTAGCGTTGATTTAAATCTGTATAGATGCTTTCAGGAATGTGTCATTTCAATGTTTATCGACTACTAGCGAAAAGAGATCTCAGCCGCTTGCCAAAGATTTGTGATTGACTTCCTTGTTGAATTTTGCCCTTTAGATATCACTAAGAAATTTCACACTTATCTTCAAGATATTCTTGATGCATGTATTGCTATGGAAGGTGTGATAGTAGGTGCTACTTTGGATGATTACCGGCATTGCTCAACTTTTAATGCCTTCAAATTTTGCTGTTGCCATCAATAACTTCTGGTGGTTATGAATAAAACATCCCAACCAATGATCCAAATGGCTCCGCTATTGAAATTGCCAATTTAAGCACTTTACGAAGTGCCATACTACTCATTTCTTTAAGATTAGGTTAATGCAGGATGCTAATAGTAAATCTTTAATTCAATGAAATTTATTTTGAGTTCGTTGGCAATTGCATCATTATCTGTTACCTCTACGCAAGTATTTGCTCAGGAAAACGTTATAACATCAAGCCCAAAGCCTGAAGATGCCAAAGGGTTCTACGGAACTTTAGGTCTTGAATATGCCGCCCACCAGGATATAGGTTTGTCTGATTCATTTCTCGGGCAGCTCTGTGAGAACGGAATTAACATACATATATAACAATTCATCTCTTAATTCTCTTGATTTCTCAGTAGCAGGTGTTGTAATTAATGCCCCCTAAGCGACGGAAATGTAAATTCAAATTCTGTAATGGCTTCTGTATATATAGATATTCCAACTAACAGTCGTTGGGTTCCGTATGTAGGTGGAGGGCTAGGTTCCACAATTATTCAAACTGCTGGAAGTCAGGGAGTATTAGGTTATCAAGGTACTTCTAATTTTACAATTGACACATCAAATGCCGATGCTTTAAGTAGCTGGGGAGCGCGTCTTGGAGCACGTTTTCGTTTTTGATAAAAAGCTTTGAGGGTATGCTTATATAATAATTTGTAGTCTCAATAATATTTTTCTGGGGAATTAACACCCCACAATTTGGATGATATTTTGAGCTGTAAAGAGTTCCACGCCGGTTGATCGTTCGCTCCGGTCGATGCGAGAGGCTGAAGAGATAACCCTCCCTCCGGTGCTCTGAATCCATGGCGATTCCTTTTCGCTTGCGCCTTGGGCCGTGGTGGAGCGCCTGAGCAGCCGCAACGACCTACGCCGCCAGCCGATCATCTTCATGATGGGATCCGGCGAGTACTCCAGCTTCCTGGCGCAACAGCGGGGGCTATGCAAGCCCGATCAGTGCGAAATGTTCAATCAGCTCAATCCCTACAAGCACTACGGCAACGGCTGGGATGAGCTGACGCGACAGGGCTATGCCCTCAGCTCCATCCAGGCCTGGACAACTCCCGCCGGCACGGTGGTGTTACCACGGTCGACCTTCCGGGCCTATGGACCCCGCATCGGCTACCTGGCTTGCACCGTGGCCCACGAGATCGCGCACTTCCGCCGCAATCATGGGTTCATCATCAACTATCAGGAGAATCACAAGTTTAAATCGCTCGACAAGCAGAAAAAGCAGCTGGCTGTTATGCGCCTCTCCAGGCAGCACGAGCTAGAGGCCGATCGGGACTCCGCCGACATGATGGCCCGGGCGGGATACAAAGGCCGCATTTGCCAACAGGGGATGGAGTTCGTGCTTCGCTCCAACGGCGACGGCAGCGCAACCGAGCCAGACTTCACCCACCCCGGCTACGAGGAGCGCATGAAGGCAATTCGTCAACATTACGACGCCCTGGAGAAGAAACCGGTGAAACCGCAGCGCTCCACTTCGGGCTCCTTCCGCTTCGACGCCGCCGACTCCCTGTTGACGTTTTCGCCGAAGCCCTGAATCTGTTCCGCGGCACAATAAAGCAAGCGCCGCGGAACAGATTCAGAGAGGCTGTTATTGAACTTCTGAAATTGTGAAAGGTGCTGGAGGGTAGCTTGTTGGCGATGGATCAACCTCGCCATTGGCAAGTGCTTTTGCTCGGATGTACATCTGGCTGCTTGTGGCGCCCTGCGCTTCCAATGCATTAGCGACGGTAGCCCAATTGCGAATCTCAGTGGTCATTTGCGTAAGTTGAAGATCGGAACCAACAAATAATCGCCATCACTCCGATGTTTCTGCGAGGCGGAAAGCCGCACTACTACCGAACATCAACGATCAGTATGAAGCTGTAAGTAACTGATTTAAGTGCGCCATATGGCAGGTGAGCATGGCAGTGGTGTAACTGCTGGCACTGCTTTTAGGCATAGTGAATTGCAGTGCTGAAAAGGAAGGACATGACCAAGCCCAGGAACTGACGCGTTGATCCCAACGCACTGCAATCTGTCATTTATTGGTCGGTTAAATCCTTGTAATAACAAGGAATCCACCTTTCCCTCACAAGCGTATCGGCTGTCCAATCGCTGAATCGTTCTAGGTTGTATTTACCCATACATAAACCATTTTGCTTAAGTAATGCCCCTGCAGCCTCTCTCTTTTTGCAAGCTTCCTGTGTTTTGGTTGAATCGCTACGGCCACCTCGACAGGCACGATTCAACTCTGTAAAGGATTGAATTTGAGAATTGAGGCTCTCTGTTTGTGCGTGCACCTCTGTAGCCAGGAAGATAATTGAAGTAGCAGCTATGGCGATTTTTCTTGAAAAGTACAAGATTTAATTGGGAGTTGCTTGATGCTAACTATTCCTATCCTGAATTTCTTAGTTCCCGAAGCTGCGGTGCGTTAATTGATGGCATTAACTCCAGTACAGATCCACAAGCTTGGTGTTGTCTTTTTCGCAGATATACTTATGCATAGAGATGTAACTTTTTCCTGGGATGTTATTAAGATCCTTTCCTCAAGTATGCAGCCATATCTAGCCAAGAAGCGCTCTAGGCCCCCCCGGGGCGGTGACTGCCAGGATTCACTGCAGATCCAGCGCGACGTTATGCCACTGCCCCAGCTGATGCCTCTGTTGGTGGCTGTGACGATTGCCCGGTGCCCTCCTCCCGTGAAGGCACAACTGGATGACCTTTATCGCTGGCAGATGTCTCAGCAGGAGCTGCGTAGTCCGAGAGAGATCGTTAGCCAGAAAGGCCGATTCACCGATGGGCTCTACCAGAAGC
>Ga0310320_10011_pt1 | contig 16001 bp, 16 predicted proteins | sample LakEriER3TotalD5_FD_195534 | JGI IMG/M metagenome (GOLD analysis project Ga0310320, IMG submission 195534) | Enriched freshwater cyanobacterial communities from Lake Erie, Ohio, United States - ER36.Total.D5 (v2) (version 2) | ecosystem: Environmental > Aquatic > Freshwater > Lake | place: USA... | reverse complement strand
ATTAGAAGCTTTTGAAGTTGAAGTGCAAGTGCGTTATCGCAGTGCGCCTGAATTAGCGATACTCACCCCGCTATCAGAAAGCTCTTGCCAATTGCAATTTAAGGAGGAGCAATTTTCAATTACCCCTGGCCAAGCGGCGGTGTTCTATGCCGGGGAAGTGTTATTGGGTGGAGGCTTAATTCAATTGGACACCGGTATTTAAAGTAGCTAACTAAAAAGCTACCAATGGGGATCATTAGCGAATTCCACCTGCAGGCAGTTGCTGCTATCAATGGCAACTGAGCTAATGCATGCCCTGATCACATTCCCATTAACTTCGATTTCACAGGCCCCGCAGCTTCCGCCAAGGCATCCGGTGGGGATTGGGTTTTTAGCTGCTTTTGCCAATACCAACCAATCGTCTCCCGGTGCTGCTTGGCTTATTAAGCCGTTGGGCCATCGGATTGTGACTGAAGTCTTTTTATTTGGGGTAGCAGTCATTTAAGGCCTAAGTAAAGGTTCAATATTCACATGGGCTTCAAAGGCATCAGCAAGGCGATCAAGCAAGCGGTCCCGTTGCTTGCGGTGGTGCGCTTGTTGTTCACTTAATAAAGCCAAGCCCTTACGTTTGCGTAGTTGATTTAACCAGCAACGCCGCCAAATTCCATTTTCAAATATTCCATGCAAATAGGTGCCTGCCACCACACCGCCAAAGCTGCCATAGGGCAACCAATAGCCTAAATCTGGATCGCTTGCTATCGGGAATATCTGCTCAGCTTCTGTGCGTATAGAACTGCTACTGCCGCGATGAAGTTCAAAACCTTCAATCTGTATTCCCCCCCTTGGCCATAGGGCATTACTGCAACGTTGTTGCAATGCTTTAATGCAGCCGTAATCAGTATTAAGCGGCAGTAAGTCCAGGCCACACTGGGATGAATTGTTGATGTCTTTACCCTCTAAGGCATCAGGATCATTCAATCGCTTCCCCAGCATTTGCATACCACCGCAAATACCAAATATATGGCCGCCATTATTTACATAATTACGTAATTCAGCTGAAATATTACTTTTTTGCAGTTGTTTTAAGTCAGTCATAGTTTGTTTGCTGCCGGGCAAGATAACAGCTGCTGGATTTCCTAAAGGTTCACCCGGCGTAAGCCATCGCAACTGCACGCTTGGTTCAGCTTCTAAAGGATCCAGATCAGAAAAATTACTAAGCGATGGCAACTTAATCACCACAATTTCAATTTCGGCGCTTGCTTTGCGTTTACCTCGCTCTAGGAGATCAAGTGAATCTTCCGGCGGAAATAGTTCATCAAGCCAGGGCATCACCCCTAATACCGGAATCCCGGTGTTTTGCTCAAGCCAGCGGCGCCCTTCATCAAAAAGTTCGCGGCGGCCGCGAAAACGGTTGATCAGTAGCCCCCGAATCAGTGGCCGCTCCACCGGCCGTAATAAGCCCAAGGTGCCAACCAATTGGGCAAATACTCCACCCCGTTCGATATCTGCCACCAGGATGCAGCGGGCCCGCAGAAATTGGGCCAAGCGCAAATTGGTTAGATCACGGGCTTGCAGATTTACCTCCACAGGGCTGCCAGCCCCCTCCAGCACCAGCCGGCCGCCTGGATGTGCGGTTTCTAGATGGCTAAGGCCGCTGCGAATTGCAGCCCAGCCCGGTTTAAACCAATCGCGGTAGTAATGCTCGGCGCGGGCTAGCCCCACCGATTGCCCCATATGGATTAATTCACTGGTGCTGTCGCCTTGTGGCTTTAGCAACACTGGATTCATGCTGTGATGAGGCTCTAACCCTGCGGCCCAGGCTTGCAATGCCTGGGAGTAGGCCATCTCGCCGCCGCTTTGATCTACCCAAGCGTTATTGCTCATGTTTTGCCCCTTAAAGGGCACGGGTTGTTCGCCGCCACGCTGCAAGAGCCGGCAAAGGGCAGCGGTCATTAATGATTTTCCAGCCCCACTACTGGTGCCAAGCACCATCAAGGGGGCGAATTTATTGGCAGATTTCAAAGCCGCGGCCAATGGCGCCTAACCCAATGGCGCAGGCGGCTTAATTTTGTTGCGGAGGGAATTTCACCTGGCCACTGGTTAAGTAATTCGGTACCCATAGGGGTTAAGCGCACCCTGTGGGTAAGCCCTTGGCCATCCACTTCTCGCCGTAATACGCCAAGTTTAATTAGCCAACAAAAGATATCTTCTGCGGCATCAGTTGTAAGTGGATTTTGGTAACAGCTGGCATTTGTGCACACCTGCTGGCTGCTTAGCGGTTCAGCCGCGGCGAGTTCATAAAAAAAACGCCGTAAAGTTAAGCAGCGCAATGCTTCTGCCGCACGCGCTAAGGAATGGGAGCTACAGCTGGAATTAGAACTGCTTTGCATGAATCAACCCTAAACAATCCTGTTGATGGAACTGCTACTCGCTTCTGCCTCCCCCTCCCGCCGTCGGCTTTTGGAGCAGGCTGCAATACCCCATCGCGTGCAAGTAAGCGGTGTGGATGAAGATGCGATCCAAAATCCAAACCCGTTGCAATTGGTGCAAGAACTCGCAGCAGCTAAAGCCAAAGCAGTGCAACAAATTCTCTTAAATGAAAAACCGCTAAATCCCCCTGGTCTTGGTATTTTGGCCTGTGATTCACTGTTTGAATTTAAAGGGGAGATATTTGGTAAACCAAAAGATGCAGCTGATGCCATTCAGCGTTGGCGCTGCATGGCAAATCATTGGGGCATGCTGCATACCGGCCATTGTTGGCTGCCGAATGGCGGCGGAGAACATAGGGCAATTGTTAGCACTAAGGTGCAATTTGCAGCAGTAACAGAGGCTGAAATTATTGCCTATGTAGCAACTGGTGAACCGTTGCAATGCGCTGGCTGTTTTGCTGTGGAAGGTCGCGGTGGATTAATGATAGAACGTATAGAAGGCTGTATTAGTAATGTGATTGGCCTTAGTTTGCCGCTGCTTCGCAGCTGGTTGAATTTGGAATCAAACCATCAGTAGTTAATAAAAAATTGTAGTTAATAAAAAACCCCCGCAAAGCAGGGGTTGATTAGTATTAATTTAGATTTACTAAATTAATCAAGATCAGGCATTGCCAGAGTTGGCTCTGCCTTGCGATCAATTCCCTTCTCAAATCCAGCGGCTGCAGCTCTAGAGCGGCCAGCGTGCCAGAGATGGCCAACAAGGAAGAAGAAAGCCAGGATGAATTGTACGGATGCAAGCCACTGGCGGATATTAACGAAATTAACCGAGTTTGGTTCGGTAATAATCCCGCCAACTGAATTCAAAGATGCATTTGGTGCATGGGTCATATATTCAGCAGCCCGGCGCACTTGCCAGGGTTGAATATCATTTTGCAACTTATCTAGGCTCAGGCCATTAGGGCCCCGTAGGGGCTCGAGCCAAGGGCCACGGAAATCCCAGAAACGCATAGTTTCGCCACCAAAGATGATCTCTCCGGTTGGTGAGCGCATCAAATACTTACCCAAACCAGTGGGACCCATGGCAGAGCCAATGTTCGCGCCGAGGCGTTGGTCGCGCACCAGGAAGGTGAAGCTTTGTGCTTGGGATGATTCAGCGTTGGTGGGGCCGTAGAACTCAGATGGGTAGGCGGTGTTGTTGAACCAGATGTAAGCAGAAGCGATAAAGCTCATGAAGCTCAATGCGCCAAGGCTGTAGCTCAGGTAAGCCTCACCATTCCAAATAAAGGCACGACGCACCCAACCGAAAGGCTTGGTGATCACATGCCAAATCCCACCAAAGATGCAGATAAGACCAATCCAAATGTGGCCACCGATGATGTCTTCCATGGAATTCACACCGATGATCCAACCTTCACCGCCAAATGGTGCTCTTGTTAAGTAGCCAAAGATCACTCCAGGGCTAAGGGTTGGATTTGTAATTAGACGCACATCACCACCACCTGGGGCCCAGGTGTCGTAGACGCCGCCAAAGAACATCGCCTTGAAAACCAATAGCAATGCACCAACTCCCAAAAGAATTAGGTGATAACCAATGATGTTTGTCATTTGGTTCTTATCGCGCCAGTCTTGAGAGAAGAAGGCGGAATAATTTTCTAAAACTTCAGGGCCGCGAATGGCGTGATACAAACCACCCAAACCGAGCACTGCAGAGCTGATCAGATGCAATACCCCAACAACAAAGAAGGGATAAAGATTGGTTACTTCACCACCAGGACCCACGCCATAACCGAGGGTTGCCACATGGGGAAAGAGGATCAAACCCTGTTCATACATTGGCTTGTCAAAGGTGAAATGACTCACCTCGAAAAGCATCATTGCGCCAGCCCAGAACACCATTAAACCGGCGTGGGCTACGTGGGCGCCAAGGAGGCGCCCAGAAAGATTGATCAGCCGGGCATTACCAGACCACCAGGCATAGCCTGTTGATGGTTGGTCATTACCGCCGGAGACCAGCGAAGAATCAAAGGGCGTTTCCACGTGGCAGAACCTCTTCTGGGAAGATGAAATTTTCATGGGGCTGGTCGGCCGGGGCCATCCAGGCTCTTAAACCTTCATTCAAAAGAATATTCTTTGTGTAGAAGGTTTCAAATTCAGGGTCTTCAGCAGCCCTGATCTCTTGGCTTACAAAATCATAAGCCCGCAAATTTAATGCCAAGCCGATGATGCCAATACTGCTGGTCCATAAACCCATCACTGGCACAAACAACATAAAGAAGTGCAACCAGCGCTTATTTGAAAAAGCAATACCAAAGATCTGGCTCCAGAAACGGTTTGCCGTCACCATTGAATAGGTTTCTTCTTCTTGGGTTGGTTCAAACGCTTTGAAAGTGTTTGCACCATCGCCATCTTCAAACAAGGTGTTTTCTACTGTTGCGCCATGGATTGCGCATAACAGTGCTCCACCAAGGATGCCCGCTACTCCCATCATGTGGAAAGGATTAAGCGTCCAGTTGTGGAAACCTTGTAGAAACAGCAGAAAACGGAATATTGCAGCCACTCCAAAAGAAGGCGCAAAAAACCAACTGCTCTGCCCTAATGGATAGATCAGAAACACACTTACAAATACAGCGATCGGGCCTGAAAAGGCGATGGCGTTGTAAGGGCGAATGCCAACTAAACGGGCAATTTCAAATTGACGCAACATGAAGCCAATCAAGGAGAAGGCGCCATGCAGTGCAACGAAAGCCCATAGGCCTCCCAATTGACACCAACGCACAAAATCACCTTGAGCTTCTGGGCCCCAGAGCAACAGCAAGCTGTGGCCCATGGAATCCGCTGGGGTAGATACCGCAGCTGTAAGGAAATTGCAGCCTTCCAAATAGCTGCTAGCAATCCCGTGGGTATACCAAGAGGTCACAAAAGTGGTACCTGTTAACCACCCACCTAATGCCAAATAGGCAGTAGGGAAAAGCAGCAAACCAGACCAACCAACAAATACGAAGCGGTCGCGCTTGAGCCAGTCGTCGAGGATGTCGAACCATCCGCGCTGGCTAACGCGCCCTAGGGCGATCGTCATAGTTTTTGTTCACAAAGCGTTACATGAAGAACCATACCGATAGGAGTGGGCCTTTGAGGGGAAAACCCACCAAGATCAGCACATCTACCTACTCACTTGCTTCCCTAGGGTGCCGCCAGTAGTGATTTCTCCATGTTTGTTATCGAACTAAGCCTCAAGCTTTCGCCAATGCCAGTTTCGGTGCAACGCAAGGAATTAGAGGCAGCCCAAAGCCTCTATCAAGAAATTCGCAGTGCAATGCAACATGGCGAACGTCAGTTGTTGGAGCTGCGTTGCGAAAAAGCAGAAGAAAAATTGGTAACACTTTTAAGCAGCGAGATCCTGGCGGTGCAGATATACGAGAAAAGTGCCCTCGGCGCCGGTAGCAAGCGCCCTGGCTTCAGCCTCGGCGCTGAATGAAGGCAATCCTTGAGGTGGATCGGGTTAGCTACCGCTGGCCTAACAACAGCACTGCCCTAATCAACTGCTCATTGCAAATCCCAACGCCGGGGCTTTGGATGCTGGTGGGCGGCAACGGCAGCGGCAAAAGCACTCTGTTGCGTTTGATCTCTGGCCTGCTTGAGCCAAAAGATGGCGATATCCGGCTGGCTGCAATTGCAGCGCTGGTTTTTCAAAATCCAGACCATCAACTGCTTTTGCCCTGCTGCGGCAGTGAACTTTGCTTTCACCTGCCAGCAGGGATAGCGCCGCAGGCAGAGCTAATCGAAGCTGCTCTTGATCAAGTGGGGCTTGCGGGATTTGCTAATCGCCCGATCCACAGCCTCAGCGGTGGCCAGAAACAACGGCTCGCTATTGCCTCAGCTCTAATCAGTGGAGCAGAGCTGCTGTTGCTGGATGAACCAACCGCATTGCTTGATCCAGAAAATCAAGGGGCTGTGCTGGCTTTAATCCGCCAACTTTGCAAGCAAACAGCAACGAAACCGAATCCGCTCACAGCACTTTGGGTTACCCACAAACTGGAGGAACTGCACCATTGCGATGGGGCCTTGAGGCTGGAGCAAGGCAAAGCAGGCCCCTGGCTTACTGGGGCTTCTATGGCTAGCGCCCTTGAGGGGTTGCCCAGAGGGCGGGCGGGCGGTTAAGTTCTAATTCACCTCATTTGAGGTGCAATCCTCGGTAGCTCAGTGGTAGAGCGATCGGCTGTTAACCGATTGGTCGCAGGTTCGAATCCCGCCCGGGGAGTTTCTAAGATTTTAATAAATAATATTTTATTGATATAAATTTATTAAAATATAAAGTATAATTTCACTATCGGCTTGTTAAATTATATAAAAATGGTTTAAGCGAATTAGAGGAGATCGCTCCACAGATTCTTTTTATTAATCCTCTATAGTATGAAAACAAGCATGCAGAAGCGTTTGGAGGTATTCCTCGGTTCTGGCTAATCCCTGCTCCACCCCCACCAAGCTGCATTGATGAAGCCCTGCATCCTCTTAATAGAAGACGACCAAGACATGCGCGAGCTTGTGGCTGGCAGCCTTGAGCATTCCGGTTTTGATGTGCAAAAAGCAGAAGATGGCATTAAGGGGCAAGCTCTTGCCCTTCAATACGGCCCAGATCTAATCGTGCTTGATCTGATGCTGCCCAAAGTTGATGGGCTTACCCTTTGCCAACGCCTACGGCGCGATGAACGCACAGCTCAAATACCCATTTTGATGCTCACCGCCCTCGGCGGCATAAAAGACAAAGTAACGGGCTTTAATTCTGGCGCCGATGATTACTTAACTAAACCTTTTGAACTAGAAGAGTTCCTCGCTCGTATCAAGGCCCTGTTGCGCCGCAGCGATCGTGCTCCGTTATCAAGTAAGCACAACGAAATTCTTAATTTCGGGCCGATCACCCTTGTGCCTGAAAGATTTGAAGCAATCTGGTTTGAACAGGCGGTGCGCCTCACCCACCTTGAATTCGAACTGCTGCACTGCTTATTGCAACGACACGGCCAAACTGTTGCACCATCTTTAATTCTCAAAGAAGTGTGGGGCTACGAACCAGACGACGACATCGAAACCATTCGCGTTCATATCAGACACCTGCGCACCAAATTAGAACCAGATCCCCGCAAACCCAGGTTTATCAAAACCGTTTATGGAGCCGGTTATTGCCTGGAATTGCCCTCTGGCAACCAGTTAGCTGATTGCAGCAGCGTAATGGCAGAATTTCGTGCCTCAAGCGCAGAGATTGCCGCTTCAAGCGCAGAGATTCAGTAAAGCCACTTCCCAAGCCAAGCGGGGCTGCACATTGCCCTGCAAATGTCGCCGCAAAAGCTCAAGCCTTTTTAATGGGGTTGGATCGCTTGTTTGCTGCCAAAGCCTGCGTTGCCAAAGGCCCAGCAGCCAGATCTGTTGTTCCACATCAAGCTGCTCGCAAATTTCGCTAGCAAGCCGCAATGCAGCAAGGGGATTAGCCGGCAACTCAGCCAGCGCTGTAATTAAAAAATCTGGCAACTCTTGCCACCTGCTGCGCCATTCCAGTAGGGCGCCTGGAGATCCAGCCGCTAAGGCCAATAATTCAGTTGAGTCAGCTTCAATTTCAATTACTTGAGCAAGTTCTGCGGGAGGTAGAGGGCGAAACGAAATGCGCATACAGCGGCTCAAAATTGTGCTGAGAAGTTTTTCAGGCGCTGCTGTTAACAAAATCAGCAAGCCCTGCCCCGGTTCTTCCAAAGTTTTAAGCAGTGCATTTGCAGCAGCTTCCGCCATACGTTCAGCCCCTTCCAGCAGCACCACTGAACGGGGAGCATCCAGTGGTGTGCGAGCCAAAAAGCGCGCCACTTCACGGATCTGCTCAAGCCGCAGTTGAGGTAAAGCTTTCTTTTGCAAGCCATCAGCCTTGGCTTTTGAAACCGGAATTAATACCCCCTTATCGCTGTAGGTGGGCTCCACCAACAGCAAATCTGGATGGTTACTTAATTCCAAACGTCGCCGCAGCCCTAAATCAGCTTTTAAGCCAAAAGCTCCAGCTTGTTTAGTAGCAATTTGTTTAGTGAAAATACCTTCAATAAAACGAAGCGCCACTAAAGAGCGCCCCACCCCTTCTGGCCCTGCAAACAGGTATGCCGGTGCTAATCGATTTGTATTTAGCGTAGCTGTAAGCAGTTGCAGGGCTTGCTGATGACCCACAATTCCTGAAAACAACTCATTTTTCACGGCTTGAGCTGTGATTTTAGAAATTGCTCATTAGCAATAAAAGATTGCCTCAGCAGAGATTGCAAACGCTCCTGCACCTCTGCTTCGCTGCCAATGGCATTAACGCTCTGCCAGCCAGGCCGAGCACTCAGTGCACTGAAGCCCCCATGCACCCGCTCAAGGAATGCCAACCCCTCCGCTTCAATGCGATCTTCCCTTTCCCCAGCGCGGCGAGCTGCAGCTATAAGGGGCGCCAGCTCGAGCCAAATGCATAAATCCGGCCGCAAACCAGCTGTTGCCAATTCTTCCAACTGATCGATTAAGGCCAAATCCAAGCCGCGGCCATAACCCTGATAGGCAGCAGTAGAACCACTAAAACGATCACATAGCACCCAATTACCAGCGCTTAAAGCGGGTTCAAGGCATTGCTGCACATGCTGAGCTCGATCAGCGGCGTAAAGCAATAATTCGGCGCGGCTTTCGGGAATATGCCCCTCCGGGGGATGCAGCAACAGCCCGCGCAAGGCCATCCCAAGGGCTGTTCCCCCCGGCTCGCGGCTGGTAACCAAACGGGCCCCAGCAGGCAATAAACCACTGGTTGGCAGCCAGGCGGCTAAGGCGCGCAGCTGAGTGCTCTTACCGCAACCATCAATGCCTTCAAGCACGAGGAATTTTCCCCTGCAGTTTTTTGTCATGGCAGCTTCAGCATCAAGGCATTGGCCACCACAGTGAGGGAACTGAGCGCCATCAACAAAGCCGCCAGCGGCGGCGTAAGCAGCAAACCAAAACGCGGCAACAGAAAACCTGCGGCCAGAGGCAGCACAAGCAGGTTGTAGCCAAAAGCCCAGGCCAGGTTTTGGCGCACCTTTGCCATGCAACGTTTAGCGAGCTCCAGGGCCTGGGGCACTGCCATCAGGCGATCGCCTAAAACCACTAGATCAGCGCTGTCTTGGGCGATCTGGGTGCCAGTACCCACTGCAATGCCTAAATTTGCCGCGGCAAGCGCTGGCGCATCGTTCAAGCCATCCCCCACCATCGCCACCGGTTTTTGAGCCATTTCCAATTTCGCCAATTTCTGGGCTGGGCTTAAGCCCCAAGCCAATTGCTGGAATTCCAGGTTCAAATCAGAGGCCAACTGACGCACCGGGCCCTCTCGATCGCCACTTAATACCCCAAGCCCATAACCCCGCTCTTTAAGGCATTGCAATGCAGCTAAAGCATCTGGCCGCAAGGCATCACGCACCGCTAATAAGCCGAGTAATTGAGTGCCGTGGGCTAAGGCAAGCACCGTGGCGCCCCCTTTAGCTTGAAGCGCTTGCCATTCCACAGCGGCCGTTTGCGGGCGCACACCTTGCTGTTCAAGCCACTCGAGCCTTCCTAAGCGGCAGGTGTGCTCCATCCCCTCTAGTTCTCCGCATACCCCTGCTCCTGCAACCGTGCAACTTTCGGTGCACTGCAACAGCTTCAAACCTTTGCTTTCAGCCCCCTGCAACAGGGCCCAAGCCAAAGGATGGCGAGTGTGTTGTTCCAAAGATGCTGCCAGTTGCAAAAGGCGCAACTCCTCCAAGCCATCAGCCAGAGGCAAACTTGCTTCCACTAAGGGCCTGCCGCGGCTGAGGGTGCCGGTTTTGTCGAATAACACCGTGCGCACTGATGCTGCAATTTGCAACACCTCTCCCCCCCTAAATAGCAACCCCATCCGAGCGGCGCGGCCGGTGGCAACACTGATTGCCGCTGGTGTGGCAAGGCCTAAGGCACAGGGGCAGGCCACCACCAAAACAGCGATAGCAAGCTGCAATGCCAAGCCCACCGGAGTGTTTGCACCAGCCCCAAGGCTGCGGTGATGGCCAGCGGCATGGTTCATACCAGCTAAAACCTGTGGAAAAAGCTCGGTGCCAATCAGCCACCAAAATAAAAATGTAGTTACAGCAAGAGCAAGCACTATCCAGGTAAAGCGCCCCGCCCAGCGATCGGCTAAGGCTTGGATTGGTGCCTTGCGGGTTTGGGCCTGTTGCACCAATTGGATCAAACGAGCTAAAGCGGAATCGGCACCGCTACGCAACACCTCTAATTCCAATGGCGCCTGCAGATTTAGGCCGCCTGCGGCCAACTCAGCGCCGGGTTGCACCAAACGCGGCATCGGTTCACCGGTTAAGCCCGATTCATCAATACTTGAGCAGCCCAGCAACACAACCCCATCCACCGGCAAGCGATCCCCCGGCAAGATGCGTAAACGATCTCCTGGCCGCAGACCCCCCACCCGCACCGCACGGGGGAGGTTGTCGCCAAGCAGCAGCAAAGCGTTATCGGGCTGCAATTCTGCTAAAGATTCGAGCGCATCACCGGTGCGGCGCCGGGCTCGATCCTCAAGGAAACGGCCCAACAACACAAACCCCAACAGCATTAGGGGCTCATTAAAAAAACAGCTCCAGCCCACCGCTGGCCAGATCAATGCCACCAAACTGGCAACGTATGCACTAAAAACGCCCAGCCCCACAAGGCTGTCCATAGCAGGCACGCCACGGCGCAAACCCTGCCAGCCCCGCACCAAAATCATCCGACCCGGCCCCGCTAGCGCAATAGTTGCCACTAAGCCATGCAGCCTCATATCGGCTAACGGCCCCGTTTCACTGAGGTGGGCGGCACTGCTTATTACCAATAGCGATAAAGCGATTACAAGCTCGCGCCAGCGCTGCCACCAACCCAGGGGAGCTCTGCTTTCGCGTAGTTGCTCGAGAGCACTTTGCTGGGGCCTAATGCGACCTGGAAAACCAAGCCCGGCAAGGCTTTGCAATAAATCTTCTGGCGTGCCTGGGGCATCGAGCTCCACCCAAGCTGTGCGGCTCAATAAATTAACGCTGGCTTCCAGCACCCCTGGTTGCGCTAACAAGCGCTTTTCAACGGCACTTACGCAGCCTCCGCACTTCATGCCATCGATATCGAGCAGCAAGGCCTGAGAAGTCATACCCCAGGTTAGGTAGAGAAGCTGTCAGCTGCCCAGCCCAAGGGCCACACTGGGGTTCAACTGAGCTAATACTGTGCCGCGCAGCCAACGCAACGACAATTTCATCGATAAAAGCTTCACGGTGATGGCGGATTTGATCTTGAAAATCTTGCCCACAAACAAACGGGCCAAGGAGGCTTTTGCTTACTACCGCGACGGCATGAGCGCCCAAGGCGATGGGGAGTATGCCGAAGCGCTAGAAAATTACGAAGAGGCCCTAAGGCTGGAAGATGATCCAAATGATCGAGCTTTTATTATTTACAACATGGCTTTAGTGTTTGCTAGTAATGGTGAACATCTAAAAGCTTTAGAGCACTACGAGCAGGCACTTGCATTAAATGCAAAAATGCCCCAAGTATTAAATAATATGGCAGTTATTCATCACCATCTCGGCAGCTTGGCCCAAGAGCAAGGTAAAACCGATGAGGCGGATCAATGTTTTGACATCGCTGCAGATTGCTGGACAAAAGCAATTCGTTTGGCTCCAAATAATTACATCGAAGCCCAAAACTGGTTGAAAACCACTGGCCGTGGCAATGCTGATGTTTTCTTTTAATCGGTTGGATTGGCACCAAGCGCTGCCACTAAAGCTTCCGCAATCGTGCTGGCTTCAAGCAGTTGTAAATCCAAGCCAGCGGCTATCCGGCTAAGGCCACTGCCTTTGGGTACCACTGCCCGACGGAAACCGAGGCGGGCAGATTCTTGTAAACGCAATTCCAGCTGAGCTACCGGCCTCAGCTGGCCCCCCAGGCCTAGTTCGCCCACCAGCACCGTGCCAGGCGGCATGATCAAATCCCTGTAACTAGCCACCACAGCCGCAGCTACACCAAGATCGGCGGCCGGTTCCTCCACCTCCAAACCACCAGCCACAGCTAGATAACAATCAAACCGGGAAAGGGGGATCCCGAGATGCTTTTCCAGCACTGCCAAAATTTGATGCAAACGGTTGGTGCCAATGCCTGTTGCAGTGCGGCGGGGGCTGGCGTAGCTGGTGGTGCTAACGAGGGCCTGCAGCTCAACTACCAGGGGCCTGGTGCCCTCACAGGCAACGATCGTGGCGGTGCCGGCGCTGGGTTCATCACTACCAAGAAACAACTCGCTTGGATTCGTTACCTCAGCTAATCCCTGGCCGCGCATCTCAAAAACCCCCAATTCATGGGTGGCCCCAAAGCGATTCTTCACAGCCCGCAGCAAGCGATGGCTGGCAAAGCGATCGCCCTCAAAGGTGAGCACCGCATCTACCAAGTGCTCCAACACCTTTGGCCCCGCCAATACGCCTTCTTTTGTGACATGGCCCACCAGCAGTAGGGCTGTGCCTTGGCGTTTTGCAATCCGGGCTAAGGCGGCAGCGCATTCACGCACCTGGGCCACAGAACCAGGGGCACTGCTGAGATCTGCGTCGTGGAGGGCTTGGATGCTGTCTATTACCGCCACTGCAGGCCTTAGGGCCTCTAGCTCCTGCAGCACTAGTTCGAGGTCTGTTTCCGCCAGCAGCTGCAAATTGAGGTTTGCGCTGTTTTCAATAACCCCGTTGCTGGTGGCTGGGTGGTCGCAAGAGCCGAGTTGATCCACCAAGCGGCGCCAGCGCAATTTCACCTGTTGGGCTGATTCTTCAGCGCTCACGTAGAGCACCGAATGGCGTAGAGCCATGGCTTGTGCGCTCTGCAGCAAAAGGGTGCTCTTACCGATGCCTGGGTCACCCCCCAGCAGCACCAAAGAGCCAGGCACCAAGCCACCCCCCAGCACCCGATCCAGCTCGCCATAGCCGCTACCAAGCCTTTGCAGCGGCCTATCCCCCACCGCATAGATGGGTTCTGAGCGGCGCGCCACAGCTGGTGTGGGGTTTTCAGCTGGAGCACTCACCGCACGACGCCTACGGCTATCGCTCGCCACCACCACCTGCTCCACAAGCGTGTTCCAGTTACCGCAGGCGGAGCAACGGCCAAAAAACTGTCGTGATTGGGCACCGCAGCTTTCGCATACGTAGTTGGAGCTGCTTTTTGCCAAAGTTTTATGAAGGTTGATGTGATTTTCTACATAAAAGCAGCCAAACCTCAGTTGAGTGGTCCAACTGTTCCGTTGTTGATTTTGCCTCTATGGCAGTTACTGCTGCACCGCCAAACGGAAAAGAAATCATCCTGGTTGTAGACGACGAAGCCAGTATCCGCCGCATTCTGGAAACGCGTCTCACGATGATTGGTTATCAGGTGATAACCGCCGCCGATGGTGAGGAAGCCCTAGAAGCCTTCCGCCGCCAGCCCGCCGATCTGGTGGTATTAGACGTGATGATGCCAAAACTTGATGGCTATGGCGTTTGCCAGGAGCTACGCAAGGACTCAGATGTGCCCATCGTGATGCTCACCGCCTTAGGCGATGTGGCAGATCGCATTACTGGTTTGGAGCTTGGCGCCGACGATTATGTGGTGAAGCCATTCAGCCCTAAAGAGCTGGAAGCGCGAATTCGCTGCGTGTTGCGCCGAGTGGCAAAAGACAACCACGGTGGCTCTGGCCTTCCCAATTCAGGGATGATCCAGGTGGGGCAGATAAAAGTAGACACAAATAAAAGGCAGGTTTATCGCAACGACGAGCGAATCCGCCTCACCGGCATGGAATTCAGCCTTTTAGAGCTATTGGTGAGCCGCTCCGGAGAATCCTTCAGCCGCGGTGAAATCCTGAAAGAGGTTTGGGGTTATACCCCAGAACGGCACGTGGATACCAGGGTGGTGGATGTTCATATTTCTCGCTTGCGCTCAAAGCTTGAAGATGACCCTGCAAATCCAGAACTTATCCTTACCGCCCGCGGGACGGGTTACCTTTTTCAACGAATCATCGACGGCGCCAGCGGCGACGGAGGCTAATTCTCCATGGCGGAGCACCAATCCCTGCCGGGCCGCATTCGCCGGCCGCGGCCCCGCCGTGCCATGCGGCGGCTGGTGATCTGGTATCGCCGCACCGGCCCGGTGATCAGCCTTGTGGGCAGATTCGGCATTGGCTTCGGCCCTGGGTTTAACCCGTTTGTTAATGCCAGCCCGCCTGGGCCCCGCATAGCAATTGCCGTTGATGGCATGGGGGGCGATTTAGCCCCTGGCCCAATCCTTGAAGGCTGCCTTGATGCAATTGATCAACTGGGTTTGAAGGTGCTGTTTGTTGCGGAAGAAGCGCCTTTAAAAGCAGCAATTAAGGCCCTTAAGTTGCAGGAGCGAATTAACCGGGCAACAGCGCAAGGGGCTTTGGAAATAGTGCCCGCTGGAGCCACAGTTGGCATGAACGAGGAAGCCACCGCCGTGCGTCGCAAACGCGATTCCAGCATCAATTTGGCGATGGATCAGCTTAAAAACGGCGCTGCTCTTGCGGTGTATTCAGCTGGTAATTCAGGGGCGGTGATGGCCTCTGCCATTTTTAGGCTGGGGCGGCTTAAAGGGATCGAGCGCCCCGCCATCGGCGCACTTTTCCCTACAAAGGATGCAAACCATCAAGTTTTGGTGCTTGATGTGGGGGCAAATATGGATTGCAAACCCAGTTATCTGCATCAATTCGCCTTACTGGGCAACATCTACAGCCGCGATGTGCTCGGTGTAACAAAGCCCAACATCGGTTTGCTCAATATTGGCGAAGAGGAATGTAAAGGCAACGATCTTGCCTTACGCAGTTATCCCTTATTAGCTGCAGAAAAACGTTTCCATTTCGCTGGTAATTGCGAAGGTCGTGATGTGCTTTCAGGCGAATTTGATGTGGTGGTTTGTGATGGTTTCACAGGCAATGTGTTGCTGAAATTCTTGGAATCGGTTGGCAGTGTGTTGCTGGAGGTGCTTAAGGCAGAACTACCCCGCGGGCGCCGCGGCAAGGTGGGTTCTGCTTTTTTACGCAATAACTTGCGGCGCATCAAAAAACGACTCGATCATGCTGAACACGGCGGCGCCCTATTGCTTGGGGTGGATGGAATCTGCGTGATCGGCCACGGCAGCAGCAAAGCCCTTTCCGTATTGGGGGCATTACGGCTTGCCCATGCTGCCGCTTCCCATGGCGCCCTTGAAAACCTGCACCGCCTCACAGATGAGGCCGCCTGATGCAGGGCATTCGATTTTGTGCCACCGGCGCCGCTTTACCCCATACCAGCATCAGCAATGAAGCCCTTAGCCAGCGGGTGGATACCAGCGACGAATGGATTCGCAGCCGCACAGGCATCACCGCAAGGCGGATTGCAGCAGAGCAGGAAAATCTCACCAGCCTGGCAAGCGCAGCCGGGCGTTTGGCTTTGGAACGGGCTGGATGGGATCCGGAAAGCCTCGATTTAATCCTGCTCGCCACCTCAAGCCCAGACGATCTTTTTGGTTCCGCTCCCCGCGTGCAGGCCCAGCTGGGGGCTAGCTCAGCAGTGGCTTTTGATC
>Ga0310320_10009_pt1 | contig 16901 bp, 18 predicted proteins | sample LakEriER3TotalD5_FD_195534 | JGI IMG/M metagenome (GOLD analysis project Ga0310320, IMG submission 195534) | Enriched freshwater cyanobacterial communities from Lake Erie, Ohio, United States - ER36.Total.D5 (v2) (version 2) | ecosystem: Environmental > Aquatic > Freshwater > Lake | place: USA... | reverse complement strand
TTCAAGGCTGAAAGGCCAAAGGGCGCCATGGGGCTTATAAAAGTGCCCCCAGCTTGTCAGATCTAAACCTCTTTCAAATGTTGCTGAATTTGCCCCTGCGTAAGGGGCAAAATGAAAAGAATGGTTGAGATCCCTCTGGCCAATCTGAATCCTGAGCTGATCCTGCATGTGATCGGCACAGATGCTGGTGGGGTGTTGAATTTGCCCCAATCTCTGCAGCTGTTGCTTAAGCAGGCGCAATTGGTGGCAGCACCAAGCAGGTTGGCCTATGCCGCCAGCAGCGGGCAGCAATTGATTTGCACTGATCAACCCGCCGCGGCCATCGAAACCATTGCCGCGGCTATGGCCCTCGGTGAATCAACGGTGCTGCTTGCCAGCGGTGATCCGCTTTGGTTTGGCATCGGCCGCTTGCTGTTGCAGCGGTTTGAACCCGCTCAGCTTTGTTTCCATCCAGCCCCCAGTTCGATGCAACTGGCCTTTGCTGCTATTGCACGCCCTTGGCAAGATGCCAGCTGGATAAGCCTCCACGGCCGTGACCCGGAGGCCCTGGCGGCCGAATTGCAAAAGCGGCCGGCTGCCTTAATAGTGCTTACCGATCCAAACCGCGGCGGCGCCGAAAGTGTGCGTTTAATCCTGCGCGCTTCCGGCTTGGAGGCTGCCTATGGCTTTTGGTTATGCGAACAATTAGGCCATCCAAACCAACGGCTGCAACGCCTGGCGCCCAGCGATCCACTGCCTACAGAGCTTGATCCGCTCCACTTGGTGCTTTTGCTTGCAGAGCCGCCAGCTGAAATTGAAGCTGCCGCGCTGCCCCTTTTTGGCCTCGAGGATGGCTTATTTCTGCAGCAGGCCGATCGCCCCGGCTTGATGACAAAACGTGAGGTGCGCATTCAACTCCTAGCTGATTTGCACTTGCCTGCCCAGGGAGTGCTTTGGGATATCGGTGCTGGTGTAGGTAGCGTTGGCCTTGAGGCATTGCGGCTGCGGCCTGGCTTGCAACTGTGGGCTTTGGAATGCAGGGGCGGCGGCGCTGCATTGATAGAGGCCAATGCCCGCCGTTTGCTGGTGCAGCCCGCTGGGGTGCTGGAAGCAAGTGCCCCGGAAGCACTGGCCCAGCTGCCTGATCCCGATCGGGTGTTGATCGGCGGCGGCGGCCGCTTGCGGGCCAAAATCCTGGAGGCGGTGCTAGCCCGCCTGCGACCTGGAGGTGTGGTGTTAATACCGCTTGCCACCCTGGAGGCACTTGCTGAATTGCGGCCCCTGTTAGAGAAATCTGGCTGCCAAATATCAATCACACAACATCAAGCCTGGCGTGGTGCACCCCTTGCTGATGGCACTCGCTTGGCGCCGCTTAATCCAGTTTTGGTATTGCGGGGCTTCCGGCCTTGATGCCTATTGCCGCTGCTCGGCCTGCCTGTAATTCGATTACTTCATCAACAGGTTCAATCGGAATAACCTGAGGGCAAGGTAATTTTAGGCATGGGGGTAGATTTTCTTTTACTTCAACAACTCTTCCATTTCTGATAAATACTAGATCTAAAGGTGCGCACTCGTACATGTTAAAAGCAACTATTTTTGCACTGGCAAATCGAAACCACATACCACGCCAAGGGCCTAGGGCAGGTCGATTTCTCAAACCTTGAACATACTGTTCATAGGTTTTGGGTATTTCTAAATCAATGCAACCTTGGGCTATGCACCAGCGCGCTTCCGTTGGTAGATATTGGGCTGTATTTGCATTCAATGCAGCTGGCGATAACGAAATGGACAGCAATGCAGCAGTTAGCAAGCTGCCTTTGATTAGAGCTGGTTTAATCATTTCTGTGCTCCGTTACTGCGCAAACAATAGCCATGCCCACGCACAGTATGAATTAACCGCTCTTCACCATCTGCTTCTAACTTACGCCGCAGGTAGCGCACATAAACCTCAATAATATTTGCCTCGCTGGTTTCAGCTAGGCCCCACACCTGTTCAAGAATTTGTTTACGGCTAACGCATACACCTTGCTGTTTAAATAACACAAGCAATAATTCATATTCTTTAGCGGTGAGATTTAGATTGCGGTTTCCGCGAAAAGCCTTCTTTTCGCTTTGATCAAGAACTAGCTCAGCAAGCGAAAGCAGATTTGGATTGAAAGGGGCAGTTTGTTGTTGGCGTTGGATTTGTTGACGCAAACGCCGCAGCAGATCGCTAGGGGGAGCATCAGCGAGCCAAAAATCATCGGCCCCCAGTTCAAGGCAAAGGCTGCGGGCGGCAAGGTTATTGCTATGGGCCTCCAGCATTAAGGCAGGCCCGTTGTTATCTCCATAGTGCTGTCGCAGAGCAACACAAAACTCGATTGCTTCATCAGATAGCAACACCCCAGCAAATAAGCCGCCGGCCTGCAAATTTTGGCTGGCTTGTTCCATGCTCCAGCTGCTGGTGATGTATCCAGAGGCTTCTAGCCGTTCTTTTAATTGCTGCGCTGCTGTGCCAAGCAGCAGCAAGGTTTGCTGATCGCCCATTCGTTAATCCGGAAGCGCTGGTTTTGCCACATGGGGTAAGCCCCAGCCAAGTTTTTCGCCCAGCACCCGGAAAAATTCATGATCTTGGAGGCGGATAAAACGGGCTGGTTCATCGCTGCGGCGAATCAGTACACGATCTTCCGGCCACACATAACAACCAGCACTGCCATCCACCACCATCATCAAACGTTCTGGTGTGGCGGGAAAAACTGTTACAGGTTCGCTATCGCTAAAAACCAAAGCCCTTGAGGCAAGCGAATGGGGTGCAATCGGCGTGAGTTGCAGCACCGGGCAATCGGGCGTAATTACAGGTCCGCCAGCACTTAAGGCGTAAGCGGTGGAGCCAGTTGGGGTAGACAAAATAATTCCATCCGCTGAGATATCCACTGGGGCATGGCGGCCGATGGCGATTTCAAAATGGCACATGCTTGTTAATGGCTCCCGATGTAGAGCCATCTCGTTTAAACACAGCACTTCCCAGCGCCTCTGATCGCCCCGCAATACGCTCACCACCACCATGCTGCGTTCTTCCACGCTCCAGCGGCCAGCAATTACCTGATCAAGGGCACTATCCAAATAATCGAGATGGGTTTCTGCTAAAAATCCCATGTGGCCAGTATTTACTGTGAGCATCGGCACCGCCACCGGTGCGGTTTGGCGAGCGGCAGATAACACCGTGCCATCGCCGCCAAGCACAAATGCCAACGACATTTCCCTATTGAAATTCGCGGGCACGCAAGCTGCATAACCGAGCATGCGCAGATGTTGATCAGGGTTAGCAAAACCCACCATCCCCCCGGCACTGCTCACCCGCACCACCTCCCAGCCGGCATGTTTTAGGCGCGATTCAATTCGATCCGCCGTTTCAACAGCTAGATCCTTGCCGTCGTTGACGATTAGTCCAGCGCAGGACATTTCAGAACTGCTCTAAAAAGCGCAGATCACTAGTAAACAGCCTACGGATGTCGTCTATGCCGTGGCGCACCATGCAAAAACGCTCCACCCCAAGCCCTGCAGCAAAGCCACTCCAGCGTTCTGGATCAAGCCCAAGCCCCTCCAGCACTGCTGGATCCACCATCCCGCAACCCATCACCTCTAACCACCTACCCCGCCATTGCACATCCACTTCGGCGCTTGGTTCTGTGAAGGGAAAATAACTAGCGCGAAATCGCACAGGTAAATCACCAAAAAAAGCTTTTAGGAAATGGGTAACGGTGCCCCGCAGATGGCTGAAATCCAAGCCTTCATCAATTGCTAGCACCTCTACTTGATGAAATACGGGTGAATGGGTGGCATCAACCGCATCACGGCGATAAACGCGCCCTGGGGCAATCACCCTCACTGGCGGGGGATTTGCTTCTAGATGACGAATCTGCACAGGTGAAGTGTGAGTGCGCAATAAGCGATCACCTGGCAAATAAAATGTGTCTTGCATATCCCTTGCTGGATGGTCTGGCGGGATATTCAGGGCAGAAAAGTTGAAGTGGTCTGTTTCAATTTCAGGCCCCGCTACGAGCCTGTAACCGAGGCCGCAGAAGATATCAACAATCGCATCTGTAGTGCTTATCAAGGGGTGCCGATGGCCTGGCGGCACATAACTGGGGGGAAGAGTTACATCGATGGTTTCGCTGGCAATCCGGCTGGCCATCGCCTCGCGGCGCAGTTTTTGCAGTTTTTCCTGCAACAGGCTCTGTAATTGTTCCTTCAGCACATTTGCCCGTTGGCCCACCAGGGGGCGCTGCTCCCCAGGCAGTTTGCCCATGGCAGCTAGCACCGCTGAAAGCTTGCCTTTTTTGCCGAGTAGATCAATTCGTAATTGCTCCAACTCTGCGCTGCTAATTGCGGCGGTGATGGCGGCAGCAGCTTCTGCTTCTAGAGCACAAAGCTGAGCGGTGATGTCCTCTAAATTGAGGCCGGTTACCACGGTTTAAAAGCGGAGCTCATAACTTTATGCGCATCTTGATCAGTAACGACGACGGCGTTTTTGCCGAAGGTATCCAAGCACTAGCAAAGGAAGCAGCTCGCCGCGGCCATCAGGTTTCAGTGGTGTGCCCAGATCAAGAACGTTCCGCCACAGGCCACGGGCTCACCCTGCAGAGCCCAATTCGGGCGGAGCGAGCCGATGCTTTGTTTGGCGCTGGCATCGAAGCCTGGGCCTGCAGTGGCACGCCATCCGACTGCGTGAAACTTGGCCTGGGCATGCTTTTGCAAGCACCACCTGATCTTGTGCTTAGTGGCATCAACCACGGCCCCAACCTTGGCTCTGATGTGATGTATTCCGGCACTGTTGCCGCAGCGATGGAAGGCACCTTGGAGGGATTGCCTTCCATGGCGGTTAGTAGTGCTTGTTTTGATTGGCGTCAATTTGATGGGGCAGCCCAAAAAGCATTGGAACTAGCTGAAAATGCTTTGGCGGCGGGCTGGCCAGAAGGTTTACTACTCAATTTGAATGTGCCGGCTGTTCCTGCAGAAAAGATCGGGCCCATGCGTTGGTGCCGGCCGGCAGTGCGTCGTTATATCGATCAATTTGATCAGCGCTTAGATCCTCGCGGCCGCACCTATTACTGGCTTGCGGGTGAGGTGCTCAACGATGTGGATGCAATTGGAGCAGGCCCCCGCGATTGGCCCACTGATGTGGCGCAAGTGCAAGCAGGTGGAATGGCACTCACCCCGCTGCAGCCGGAATTGTTTTGGCGTGGCCCAGTTCCACCAATTGCCTTAACGGCGTTGGATGCGTTGCAACAACCAAAGGCTGATCCATAAACCGATTAGGTGTCCGGTGAGGGATTGGGTATTGGCCATCACCGAAAACATTTCTAAGGAGGTGATGGCGTTATTGCCCATGCCGCCGCTCCCTGCAAAGCCGGGTTGCTGTATTGAGGCTTGAAAAGTGAGGCTGCCAGCTAAGGCCTGATAACCAATTGCCGCAAGGGTTACGCCACCAAGGCTTGCTAGCAAGTGGCGTTTCACTTGAGCTGTGGTTTCTGCTTTTGATGGTCTTGCGGTGGTGCCACCAGCAAGAGCACGGCTAAGGCGTATCAGTCCCCAGTCTTGCCAAATGCTCCAAGCCAAAACCAATAGGGCAAGGGTTGTGAGCGATAAACCAGGGCCAAGGCCAATGGCCCGATCGCGGTTGCGAATTAAATCGCTGCCGATGCTGTTAAAAGCTAAAACCCCAGCGCACACCACAGCCATAGCCAACTGGCTCCAAAAGGCCAGCCAGCCCATAGCGCGAAAGGCGGAGGCCAGGCGCTGCAAATCAAGGCGATCGGCCATGGTTTCTTTGCGATAACCCAAGTTGCCATGGGAGGATAGATCTGGCACGGGCGGTGGCCTTGATTTTTTTACGCTCCCCCCAGGAAGCCGATACCCCAACGGCCATTGCACTTGGCAGTTTTGATGGAGTGCATGCTGGCCATCGCCGCGTGCTTGCTGCAGCGTTGCGGTTAGCCCAGTTGCAACCGCAATTAGTTCCCACAGTTGTATCTTTCTGGCCTCATCCGCGGGAGGTGCTGGCGGGTGAACCAAGGTTGCGGCTCGATTTGCCAGAAGAAAAGCTTGATTGCCTTATGCAATTAGGTATTCGCCAGCTGGTTTTGGTGCCATTTGATAAAAAGTTGGCGGCATTAACGCCGCAGCAATTTGTGCAGCAGATATTGCTTGAGCAATTGGGCGCAAAAGTTATAACGATCGGTGAAAATTTTCGATTTGGCGCCCAGCGCAGTGGTGGCCCTGAAGATTTAAAGCGGTTGGCGGGGGCGGCTGGCGTTTTAGTTGAAGTGGTGCCCCTGTTAGACGATCAAGGCCAGCGAATAAGCAGTAGCCGCATTCGCCTTGCGCTTGCGGCAGCAGATTTGCAGGAAGTGGTGCGTTTATTGCAGCGGCCATACCTTTTTCAAGGCAAGGTGGTGAAGGGCAGGGGGTTAGGCCGTGGGTTGGGTTGGCCCACTGCAAATTTGCAGGTGGATGGCCGCAAATGTTTACCAAAAGAAGGCGTTTATGCCGCTTGGGTGCGGCGATTTGATGCAAAACCAATGGCGGCGGTGATGAATTTAGGTCGCCAGCCCACCATTGATCCAAATGCGCCTTCTGCTGTGGAGGTGCATCTGCTGGGGATGGATTTACAACTAGGAAACGAAATCCTCAGCGTGGAGCCAAAACAGTGGTTGCGGGGCCAGTGCGCTTTTGATTCTTTAGAGGCTTTGAGCAGTCAAATTGCGAAAGATGCAGCAGCAGCAACTGCTTATCTCGCTTCTAACCCCAATGTGGATTAGGTGGTGGGATAGGCGTGGGTAAGCCCCCAAGCGATGAAAGCACCGATGCCCCCAAGCAGCACAGCACCCCAGATCAATACCGCGGTGGGGTTATCGGAACTGGAGTATTGGGGGAGCGGTTTTGGTTCTTCTGCCACCACAAAGATGCAGGTGAATTTTTAGGCTAAAGAAGGAATGCCGAGATGGTTTGATCTGTTTTGACCTCCAGCTCAATTGACCCGGTTGTATTGCGTTTGCTTGATGCAAATTTAGACCGTGCCCGCGAGGGGTTACGGGTGGCTGAGGATTGGGCCAGGTTTGGCCTAAATCGCCGAGATTTAGTGGAACCACTGAAGGATTTGCGTCAACAGTTGGGGCGTTGCCATTTGCCTGAATATCGCCAAGCTCGCCACACCGCAAGCGATGCAGCGGCTGGTTTAGCCCACCCGGCCCAGGCTGAACGCTTAAATCCTCAAGCGGTTGTGGCAGCAAATTGCGCTCGGGCCCAAGAAGCGCTGCGGGTTTTAGAAGAATTCGGCAGAGCTAGCAATCCTGATCTTGCGGCTACGGCTGAAACCTGTAGATACCGTTTATACGATTTAGAAACTCAGTTGCTTGCTGATCAAAGCCGCCGCCAACGTTTGCGAGATGCAAGGCTTTATTTGATCACTTCTGCAGTGCCCCAAATGCTCGAGGTGGTGGAACAAGCCCTGCGGGAGGGGGTGCGGCTAGTGCAACATCGCAGTAAAACCAGTGCTGATGGTGAGAGATATCAAGAAGCGCTTGCGTTAAGGAAGTTGTGTAATCGCTACAACTCGTTGTTTATTATTAATGATCGAGTTGATATTGCTTTAGCAGTGGAAGCCGATGGGGTGCATCTCGGGCAAGGGGATATGCCAATCACTCTGGCGCGTCGTTTGATCGGGCCTGATCGCTTGATCGGTGTAAGTAGCCATTGCCTCGATGATTTACAAAAAGCACAAGTTGCAGGCTGCGATTATCTCGGTGTTGGGCCGATCTACACCACCCCCACAAAACCTGGCCGTGCCGCCGTTGGATTTAGTTACTTAAAACAAGCCGCTGCCAATGCTCAGGTGCCGTTTTTTGCCATTGGCGGCCTTGAGGCGGCAAATTTGGAGCCGGTGCTTGCAGAAGCTGGACCTAATGCAGCAGTAGCTGTGGTGCGGGCCGTGATGGAGGCCGCTGATCCAGGTGCAGCCACAAAGGAATTACTCAAATTGATAAATAGGAGTTATTAAATTATGACTAACTGCTTAATTTGGCTTAATGGTGAAGAGTGCGAATGTGGGGCTGATTTATTACTGCCTGATCTTTTGATCCAGAAGGGCTATCAGCCCCGCTTGGTGGTGGTGGAATTGAACGCTGAATTGTTGCCCCGTGGCCAATGGGCCCAACAAAAGATCAAGGCCGGCGATCGCTTGGAGGTGGTAACAATTGTGGGTGGGGGGTGAAGCCCGTATCAACAATCAGCCCAACGCTTCCTAGTATTAGGAAAGTTATGTGCCCCTAATTAGGGGCCGCCACTTGTGGTTTTGCCCAGTTTTTTTAGTACCCATTCCCGTAGCCGTTGGCTCATGCGTTTATTTTCTTTTTCGCTTTTGCCCTTAATCACTGCAGGGTTGCTTTGTTTTGGTAATCCACAACCTGCAGAAGCTGCCAGTGGCGGCCGCATTGGTGGTGGCAGCTTTCGTTCCTCTAGCCCATCTTTTCGCGGCGGCGGTGGCAGTTATGGCGGTGGCGGCTATGGAGGTGGCGGTTACCGCGGTGGTTATGGGGGCGGCTATGGCGGTGGTGGCGGGATTGGCTTTCCTTTCATCATTCCGTTTTTAGGTTTTGGTGGGGGCGGCCTGTTTGGCTTTTTAATCCTGATGGCGATCGTTGGAGTTGTTGTTAACGGCTTGAGGGGTGCCATCGGCGGAAGCGCTAATCCAGGTTTGCCGGCTCAAAGGGAAATAGTTGATGGCCCCGTTGCTGTTGCGCAACTGCAATTGGGCTTGCTTGCTAGCGCCAGATCGCTACAAGAAGATTTACGCCGTTACGCCCGCACCGCAGACACCAGCAATAGCGCTGGTTTGCAGCAGGTATTGCAGGATGCAACTTTGGCGTTACTGCGCCATCCAGACCAGTGGGTATATGCAAATGTTGAACTTGGCCAGGTGCCTTTTAATACAGCAGAAGCAACATTTAATCGGCTTTCAATGCAGGAACGCAGTAAGTTAAGTAGTGAAGTAACTAGTAATTTTGCTGGCCGTCGCCGTGATGATAACCAAGCGGGTATTGCAAAAGCTGGTGATGCAGATGCATCAAACGATTACATCGCAATCACGATATTAGTTGCAAGTAGAAGCAGGATGCAGATTAAATCTGTAGATTCAGCAGAACAATTAAGGGATGCACTAGGGGTGTTGGGTGCAGTGCCAGCAAGTGATCTATTGGCCTTGGAAGTTATTTGGCAGCCGGATGCAGAAGGGGATGTTTTAAGCGCAGAGGAATTAATTACTGCTTACCCACAATTGAAACACCTTTGATAATTCGCAATGCGGCCATAGCTGCGCCATAGCCGTTATCAATATTCATTACCGTGAGGCCAGGTGCACAGCTCGCTAACATTCCATTCAATGCAGCAATTCCACCTGCGCTTACCCCATAACCAACACTAACTGGAACGGCAATTATTGGCTGTGGAAGTAAGCCTGCTACCACAGTTGGTAAAGAACCTTCCATGCCAGCACAAACAATTAACACGGTATATTTATCTAATTCAGGCAATTGCTGAAGCAGCCTGTGTAATCCGGCTACACCCACATCACAAATCAATTTCGATTGAATTCCATGGCAAATTAAGGCCAGTTCTGCTTCTGCTGCAACATTGAGATCACTACTGCCGGCGGTGAGGATTGCCACTGCTTGATGTTTTTTATCAGTGGGAATAGGTAATTCACCTAGGCTTAAACAGCGTGCTTGGGGGTGATAAATCACTGCTGGAATTTCAGCTTTTATTATTGCTGCTTTTTCGTTATCCACTCTAGTGGCAAGCATTAATTCACCGGCTGTTTGTAATTCATTGGCAATTGCAATTATTTGTGCTGCTGTTTTATGTTCACCCCATACCGCTTCCAGCATGCCTAGGCGGTTGCGACGATTTAAATCAAGCCGATGCTCCAGATCATTTTTTTGATTGTTGCGTTGATTCATTTCTTTATCCAAATTTGTTCAACTAATGCTGGTGTAAGCCATAGGCTGGCAGTGCTTTTTGCATTAGATATTTCCAGTTCTAATGCCTGTTGCTGGCTGCTGCTCCATACCCCATCCTCGAGTAATTGGGCTGGATAACAATTTAAAAAATCAAGTAGCCATTCGGCTTTAGGTTCATTATTAGTGGCGCATTCAAGCAGGCTGCAACTACTAACTAGTTCAAAATCATGCTGCTCCAAAAGTGCTGGCAATCTACTTGCCACATTTGGATCACCACCATGGGCACGCCAATGCTCCATGCAACAATTTACAAACTCTTGGAGAGCTGCGCCATGGGGATGGAGAGAAAAAGTATCCCAGCGGATGTATTCATGAAACACCAACATTCCCCCAGGACGAAGGGCTTTGCTGATTAAGTTAAGCAATGGGTTGAGATCAACTAAAAACATGCACAACCAACGGCACCAGGCCCCATCCCAGGTGTGTTTATGGAATGGGATATCTGTTTGTTGTGCAATTGGTAGCGCTAAGTTAAATAATTCAGCATTCAGCTGATTTAGTTGCAGTTTTGTTGCTTCTTTATTGAGATGCGTGATGTATTGGGGCGCTTGATCTATGGCAAGTACCTCACCTGTTGACCCAACCCGATCGGCAAGATCAAAACTAGCAAAACCAGGCCCGCAACCAAGATCTAATAAACGATCACCCTGCTTAAAACCGGCTCGATCCCAGGCGGCGAAGGCTTCCGATTGCCAAATTTGATGTTGGCGCCCGAGCCGTTCTAATTCAATTTTACTGGTGCCTAATATGTAGCTCATTATTTTCTACAAAAGCGGTTGTAGTGAACCTGTACGTTGAAGCGGCAGCGGTTTACTAGCTCCAACCCCAAGGCATTGCTGGAGGAGCATATCAAATTTATTTTCGGTTTTGCTGATGCTGGTGGCTGGTATTGCGTCCCAGCTGGATTGATTCAGCCAGCCAATTAATACCACCGCCAGTTGACGGTTGGCATCCCATAGCAATTCCCTGCCTTGATAACCAATTTGTTTCTCAAGCCATGGCTCCCAAACTTCAGCTTCTGCTTTACGCCAGCAATTTGTTTGCTCTTTTGCTACAGGCATTTGCAGCACTTCCACCACACCTGCATTTGGATCAAGTTCCCGCAATGCTATAGCAGATGCGGGAAACATAAGTAAGCAAATAATCATGCTTGTTAAGGCAATGCTCTGTAAAATAAAGCGGGCTAGTTGTTTAAACATCAGGCGGAAATTCATAAATGCACCAGTAAGGCAACGGCATGGCAAGAAATACCTTCCTCCCTACCCTCAGGGCCGAGTTTTTCATTTGTTGTTGCTTTAACACCCACCTGATCAGCAGTAAGGCAAAGCTGCTGAGCAATGGCGGCACTCATCGCTTCGATGTGCGGTTTTAGTTTGGGCCGTTCGGCAATTATTACGGCATCAATATTGCCTATCTTCCATCCTTTTGCGGTTACTAATGCATGCACCTGCTCTAATAAATTAAGGCTATTAGCACCCTTCCATTTGGGATCATCAGGGGGGAAGTATTTACCAATATCACCCAAACTCAAGGCACCAAGCAAAGCGTCCATGATTGCGTGTACCAGCACATCAGCGTCGCTGTGGCCATCGAGTCCCAAGCCTTTGGGATGCTCCAGTAACTGGCCGCCAATTATTAGTGGCCTGCCTGTAACTAGGCGGTGAATGTCGTAACCATTGCCAATGCGGATGTTCATTAGGGTTAATTAATAGTAGAAATTGCAGACTTACTTTTTTGAAACCGAAATTCTTTTTCCATTTGATTCGAACCGGTTATTGAAACGCAACTATAGGTGGGCCTATTCATTGCTGGGCCTGCCATTTTGCCCACAGATCTGGCCGACGTTCGCGGGTGCGTTGTTGTTGCTGTTCGATTCGCCAGCGTGCGATGGCACCATGATCGCCACTACGCAATACCTCTGGCACTTGTTGGCCTTGAAATTCTGCAGGCCGCGTGTAATGGGGATGTTCTAATAATCCAGCACTATGGCTTTCTTCAATTAATGATTCAGCACTGCCAACAGTGCCTGGTAACAACCTAACTACCCCATTAATAATCGTCATCGCTGGTAATTCACCACCAGTTAGTATGAAATCACCTAACGACACTTCTTCATCCGCTAAACCACGAATCCGTTCATCAAAGCCTTCATAATGCCCGCAAATCAGAATTAATTGTTGGTAATTATCTGCCCATTCTTGCAATTTTTGCTGCTGTAATGGAATCCCTTGAGGGGTCATTAGTAGGCTGCGGCAGCTCCCCTGTTTTGGGATTGCTTCATAGGCGGCAAATACCGGTTCTGGCTTTAAAACCATCCCGGCCCCACCGCCATAGGGTTCATCATCAACCTTGCGGTAGCGATCAGTGGTGTAATCACGAGGATTATGGCAATACAAACTTGCAATTCCCGAACTAAAAGCACGGCCGATTACCCCCAATTCAGTTAATGGTGCAAACGCTTCTGGCACCAAGCTCAACACATCAATGCGCATCAGCTAGGTGGCTTGCTTACGCGGCGGATTTCTGAACAAAATTGTGATGCTTCTAAAATTTCAGCATTCCAAACCAAAAGGCTACGTAAACGTAAATTAGGTTTTTGAAACCAAATTGTTTCTTGCATTTTTCTAGCACCAACTTGATGTTCAATTTCTAATTGCGCCTCCGGTTGTAAACGCCAACAGCCGCAAATGCCACCATCATCTTGAAAGCGGCCATCTGCAAAAAAAATAAGCTGCCTGGGTGGCGTGTTTGGATTCTGTAGTTGCAATGTTCCCAGCTGCCCTTCTGCATCGCCAGTTTTGGCAGGCAGCCATTGCCAATGCAGTTCAGCCCGCTCGCTTTCTTCCCAACTACTTTCGCCCTGATCGGGTTTATAGCGTGATCGCAAGCTCAACCAGTTCCCACCGCATAGCTCCATAAGCTCTAAAGCGCTAACGGGTGGAAATGGCTTGCTGTTATCTGTCACAGAGCTGATCAATTTGCGATGTTTCTATCATCGCTTATTCCCCTTTGCTAAAACATCCAGGAGGCGCCTTCGCTAACGAAACCTAAGCCAGGCAGGCTTGCTGCTTCAGCGCTGCTTGCAGTGTAGAAATGTTCGCCGCTTGATGGCCTATAGAACCTCTGAACAACTGTAGAACCAGTGCTTCCTGAAGAAGGAATAGATAAGGCTCTTCCCGCAACACCTTCATATAAATAGCCAAGATTTTTTGCTGAAGTAACTTCAGCATCGTTCAAGGTAAGAAGGTGATCTTTGCTATTTGGGTTGTAGAGGCGATGAACCTCAGCAATAGTTGAGCTTTCTCCCCCGGCCGCTGGCAGCAGGCTCCATGCATAGCCTTCCTCTTTCCAACCGGAACTCTGGAGGCTGGCGATTTCAGTGCTGTCGGCGGAGAAGGTGTGGATCCCGGTGAGAGGGTCTATGAAACGGTCAAACATCCATTGAGCTTCAGGTGCTGCCAAACGGAAACCGGCATCACTTGATTCGCGGTTCGGTGTGGCGATATTGAAGGTAGATGAGATCGACGATTGTCCTGCACTGAACCAATACCCCCCACGAAGACCTCGCTCGAGGGAGCTATTGGAATCAAGGTCATTCCACTGGTAAACCAGGCCGGTTTGATCATAGGTGCCATAATGGCTTCGGCTGTTAGCAAACAAGCCAACATCAGTTAGATAGTTTGTAGTGGGGTAGTAAACATTGGACTGGGTGTTGTAAAAAACAAAGTTGTTAGCGAGATTGGCTGCATTACTTCCTTCATTAGAAGAAGTATTGACAGGTGCAACATTGCTCTGAGTCGCATAAAGATAATAGCCGCCATTGCTGTTGTTGAGAGCTGGACTGAAGAAGGCCGCTTTGTACCACTCATTTTCCGAAGGAATATAGTAAGTAGAAGGCTTGCTTGTGTTGGGATTGATCGCGTTTTTTGCGGGTGCTCTTGTCGTGTCAACAAGCAGTGAATAGGCTCCGTCCTCGGTGGTTGATCTGCTCTGTATGCCGGTTGGTTGGCCGTTGGCCATCCAGTTAGCGAAGCGTGCGGCATCAAACCAGCTCACATACGTAATTGGTCTGTTGGCACTGCTGCCGGCATTATCAATAACACTGTATTGATATTCGCCAGCTCGGCCGGTGCGTTGGATCCCTGCGACATTCAGATCGCTTTGCATCAATGGATTGAACAGGTTGTTGGCGTCCTCTCTGGCAACCGCATTCAGGAAGGTTGTGTACTGCCCAATTGTGATCGGCTTAGTGCTGACCTGAAACGTGTGATCCACGTTTCCAAAGCCGGTGAGGGGATCGACGTTATTTTTGGCATCACCCACCGTTACCAGTTCAAGCTCGACGATTTTTTTTGCGCCATTAGAGGTTTTTGCTGAATCCGATTGCTCCAATTTGATTTCGCTCGGAGGGCGTGTCGGTTCAGATGGGGACTCTGGGTTCAGATTTGAGGAAGTGGCCGGCTGGACGATGCGAAAGCCGGCATTCACCGCTTCAGTGTCTGTGCCGACACCTAACCAGTAGCCCGATTGCAGCAGTGAGGCCACTGATGTCCAACCGCCACCGCGAAGAGGAATGTACAGCTGATTTTGGCTTTTGTTGTTTGAAAGGACTTCCCATACTCCTCCATTCTGATCAAAGGTCCCGTAAGCGCTCTGTGAGCCTGAAAGGCTGCCGACAGCACTGAGATAGTTCTGGCTGTAATTAACGGCGTTTTTCTGGGTTACTGAATAAAAGCCGTTCGCATCCAAGATGTAATTGACTTGATTGCTCTCTTTACCTATTTGATTGCCAGGTGCGGTATTACTTTGGGTAGCATATGTGTAGTAGCCGCCTTTGTCGTTATTAAGTTTTGGGTTATAATAAGCAGCTTTATACCATTCATTTTCAGTTGGCAGTGCAAAGTTAACGGGCGTGCCAGTGTTCGGGTTTACGTTGTTTCGGGAGACGGATTGGCCACTCAGTTTTCCATTTAGGTTATAAGCTCCATTCTCTGTTGTGCCTGGGCCGCATGGGCCTAGGGGCTGTCCGTTGGCGAGCCAGTTTGCAAAGCGAGCAGCGTCAAACCAACTGACTCCCGTAATCGGAAATTTATCTGTTCCGCTGACCGGGCTGTAGCTGTAGCTGCCATCAGTACCAGAGCGTTTGATTCCGGCGTTCAGGGCGCTGGTCATCAGTCCTGGGTTATAGAGGCGATAGGGATCGCTAGCAGCGACAGCGTTGAGAAATACGCAGTATTGCTCAACGGTAATTTCGTATTTGCCTATGGAATAGTTGGCATCAACCCGGCCGTATCCATTGGTATCAGCTTGATTGCCTTCGTCGTTGATCCTGACTGTTTCAATATTAATAAGCTGGTCTTCACCAACCAAACTGTATCTATTTTCGATACTCATTCGATAACCTTGTTTGCAACCTATTATAGTACTTTGCCGGCGTTACTTCATGCCTTATGTTCGATTAGGCTCATGTTTGCTGATGCTGTCTAGGACCCTCTAGAAGCTCAAGCCCTTTCTTTGCCCCTGGGCAGACCTCCTTGCTGCCGGCCTCACCGAGTGACTGGCCATTGCAGTGGAGGTTGATGGGCGTAATAGTATGAATGGCCTTTATAAATGTGATTGGTATACGGATGAAGCACGCATAGTTTTTCACACTTCTCACTCTATGCAGCCAGGTGATGATAGTGTTAGAGCATTGAATGCACTAAAATCAACTTAAATTTGGTTTATAAATCTGGACAAAATAATTTACAAAGTAACTACTATTTATTTATGTAACCATTGCAACCTTTGAAATTATTCCAAAATCAGTTACCTTCCTAATTACTTAGATGAGCAGCCTGATTTTGTTGTTTATGTTCTTTTTTATCAGCAAGCCTTGCTTGCACTAAATCAACCCGGGTGATGCGGCAATGACGTTGCGCCAGCTCAAACCAGATCATCTGCACTAAATCGGGCTGTCGCCTTCGCTAATAACTAAGATGTTGAAGTAAGCATCGTCATACTTATCGATCAGGGCGCCCATGATCGGTGCCGTACTTACCCCCAGTAGTCCGCTTTATCCGTAGTAGTGGAGAATTTGAAGGGTTTAATCGGCAATTGCCATTTGGAGTAAAAATAGAATATTTATTAATTTACTTAAACAACCTTGGTTTTTGATTGGCGAATTATTTCCTTTTAGTTAAGGGGGATTAGTGAATAATTAAGATAACTGGGCTTATTCCCCTTTTCTAAATCGCCCAAGCGGAGCCTTCGCTAACGAAACCCAAACCGGGCAGGCTTGCTGCTTCAGCGCTGCTTGCTGTGTAGAAATGTTCGCCGCTTGATGGCTTATAGAACCTTTGTACAACTGTAGAACCAGTGCTTCCTGATGTGGGAATAGATAAGGCTCTACCCGCAACACCTTCATACAGGTAGCCAATGTTTTTAGCTGAAGTAACTTCAGCATCGCTCAAGGTAAGAAGGTGATCTTTGTTATTTGGGTTGTAGAGGCGATGAACCTCGATTAAGCCACCGCTTTCGCCTCCAGCAGATGGAATCAGATTCCATGCTGATCCTTCAAACTTCCAGCCATTATTAACCAAGCTTGATGCTTCTTTTGAATCTGAAGTGAAATGGTGCAATCCTGTTATGGGATCCAAATAACGGTTATTAGTTAGATCTGTTGGAAATACAGTGTCGGTGGTTTTAGCGCTGAGGTTTTGGAGGCGCTGGTCTTGGCTTGCAGGGGTATCGGCGTTGTTAAAAGCCTTTTCTTTAGTGGGATAAGTGGCCTTCAGATAATTCTGAAGAGCCGCTTGTTCTCCGATCACATTGCTCGGCAGCAATGCAGCTGCAGTGAAATCAAGGCTTGGGTCGTATGCCTGGGAA
>Ga0310320_10006_pt1 | contig 17744 bp, 16 predicted proteins | sample LakEriER3TotalD5_FD_195534 | JGI IMG/M metagenome (GOLD analysis project Ga0310320, IMG submission 195534) | Enriched freshwater cyanobacterial communities from Lake Erie, Ohio, United States - ER36.Total.D5 (v2) (version 2) | ecosystem: Environmental > Aquatic > Freshwater > Lake | place: USA... | reverse complement strand
CTTCTGGGGGTGGAGGGGCTGCGCCGCTGTCCCTGCAATCAAGCGGTTGAGGGCATTCACAAACGCCTGGGCTGCCGCCACGACGATGTCGGTATCGGCGGCATGGCCCGAATACAGCACCCCCTGGTGGCGCAGGCGAATGGTGACATCTCCCATGGCATCAATGCCTTCGGTGACACTCTTCACCGAAAACTCCACCAGCTCATTGGGCACCTGGGCCAGGCGATTCAAGGCCTGACAGACCGCATCCACAGGCCCTGTGCCGATGGAGGCTTCGGTGATTTCGGCTCCATCGCTGGTGGTGAGGGTCACGGTGGCGGTGGGCTGGAGGTTGCTGCCGCAACTCACTTGCACGCTCTTCAGGGAAAAGCGCGGTTCAGCCTGCTGCTGCACCTGCTCGCTCACGATCGCCTCGAGATCGCGGTCGCTGATCTCCCGCTTGCGGTCGGCCAGCTCCTTGAAGCGGGCAAAGGCATCATCGAGATCTTCGCGCTCCAGGGTGTAGCCCAGATCCTCAAGGCGGGAGCGGAATGCACTGCGGCCTGAAAGCTTGCCGAGGGAGATGCGGTTGTCCGAAAGGCCCACCGTGCGGGCATCAATGATTTCGTAGGTGAGGCGGTTCTTGAGCACGCCGTCCTGGTGAATGCCCGATTCATGGGCAAAGGCGTTGGCCCCCACAATCGCCTTGTTGGGCTGGACCGCCATGCCGGTGAGGTTGGACACCAGCCGGGAGGTTTTGGTGATTTCTTCGGTGCGCACCCCAGTCAGCGGCTTGGTGCTGTCAGCCGGGAAGCCCAGAAAGGGGTTGAAATAACTGCGACGCACATGCAAGGCCATCACCAACTCCTCGAGGGAGGCGTTACCGGCCCGCTCACCGATGCCATTGATGGTGCATTCGAGCTGGCGGGCTCCGGTTTTGACGGCCTCAAGGAAATTGGCCACCGCCAAGCCCAGGTCGTTGTGACCATGCACGGAAATCACGGCCTGGTCGATGTTCGGCACGTTGGCGTTGATGCCAGCAATCAGCTCCCCAAACTCCGCCGGGGTGGCGTAGCCAACGGTGTCGGGAATGTTGATGGTGGTGGCACCGGCGGCGATGGCCGCTTCGATCACCTGGTTCATAAATTCAGGATCACTGCGGCCGGCGTCTTCGCAGGAGAACTCGACATCGTCGACCAAGGAGCGGGCGTAGGCCACCATCTCGGAGGTGATCGCCAAAACCTCAGCGCGGGTCTTGCGCAGTTTGTGCTCGAGGTGGATGTCGCTCGTGGCAATAAAGGTATGGATGCGACGATTCGCCGCGGGGGCAACGGCGTCGGCACAGGCCTTGATGTCGCCCCGGGCCGCCCGGGCCAGGCCACAGATGATGGGCCCTTCAGCACCGCCCACCACCTCAGCGATGCGCTGGACAGCGCTGAAATCCCCGGGGCTGGCGAAGGGGAACCCGGCCTCGATGATGTCCACTCCCAGGCGGGCGAGCTGCTGGGCGATCGCCAACTTCTCCTCGAGGTTCAAGCTGGCGCCAGGCGATTGCTCGCCGTCGCGCAGGGTGGTGTCGAAGATCAATACCCGGCCGGGATCGCGGGCCATACAGGCGCCTCTAAGCGGAATGACTATGAGTTAGACCCAGTCTAAGGGGTGGGGCCCCTGGAAAGACCTAGGGATCTTTGAAGGTCCCTAGCGTGTCTTGAAAACACCGGCTCTTGGATGGCTTCAGCCTTTTCCAGATGGGGCCTTAGCTCGGCAAGGTCCCAAAAGCGATCCACGGCATTGCGCAGCTCCCGGGCCGCCATCCCCTCGGTGCCAATCAAGGTGATCCGTATCCCCTTGGCCCGCAACACCTCCACCAACCGCTCCAGATCCCTACTGCCACTCAAGAGCCACACCTCGTCGCTGCGATCAGCCACCGCCATCAAATCCAGGGCAATCTCCACATCGAGGTTGGCCCGGCCGAATTGGCGCTGATCCCCATCCCCGAGCTCGCGCAAGGGCTTGGTTCGAACCGTGAAGCCCAAGCCGGTGAGGGCATCGCGAAACGGACGCTGGTCGGTGGCGTCCTTGAGGCCCGCATACCAAAAGGCACTGCCCAACTCCAGGCCGTCCTGGGCCTGGGCAAAGGCCAGCAACCGCCGGGGGTCAAAGAACCAGCCCAACTTTTGCTGGGCGTAAAACATGCCGTGGCCATCGACAGCCAGGGTCAGCTGCCATGGGGGCTGGGAACTCCGGGCCTGGGACTTGGGCATTAGCGCCAGCCTAGAGACTTCCCCTAGAGTGGTAACAGCTCTCGATGACAATGGCCGCAGGCGATCTGGCCCTGGGAAACCTCGCGATCGTGCTGCACGCGCACCTGCCGTACGTGCGCAGCAGCGAACCCGGATCCCTCGAAGAAGACTGGTACTTCCAAGCGCTGCAGGAGTGCTACCTGCCCCTCTTGGAGATGCTGGAAACGGCGGCGGCTGACCGACACCAGCAGCCCCGACTCACCCTGGGGCTTTCCCCAACCCTCCTCTCCCTGCTGGGCGATGGGGAGCTCAATGGGCGCTTCTTGGCCTGGCTGCAGCAGCGTCAAGACCTTTTGGCCCAAGCCTCAGCCAGCCACCAACCGGCTGCCGCCCATCTGCAGCGCCAACTCCAGGGAATCGTGCGGCAATGGCAACGCTGCCAGGGCCAATTAATCCCCCGCTTTCGGCGCCTCCAGAGCCTTGGGGTGCTCGATCTGATCACCTGCGCCGCAACCCACGGATACCTGCCCCTCCTGCGCCAGGTGCCCGAGGCCGTCCGCGCCCAAGTGCGCACGGCCATTGCCGAACATGAGCGTCAACTCGGTGAACGCCCCCAGGGGATTTGGCTGCCCGAGTGCGCCTACTACGAGGGCCTCGACCAGACCCTTGTGGCCAACGGACTGCGCTACTCGGTGCTCGATGGCCATGGCCTCCTCCATGCCCTACCGCGGCCCCGCTATGGGGTGTTTGCACCGATCTGCTCCCCGGGGGGGGTGGCCTTCTTTGGCCGGGATGGCAGTTCCACCCTGCCGGTGTGGAGTGCCCGCGATGGCTACCCCGGCGATGGGGCCTATCGGGAATTCCACCGCGATCTCGGCTGGGATCTGCCGGAGGAGGAGTTGGCGAGCCGCGGCATCCCTAGCCGGCGCCCCCTTGGCCTCAAGCTGCACCGGGTCACGGCCCAGGGATGCCCCTTGGACGAAAAGCAGCCCTACGACCCCGCCGCCGCCAGCGGCAAAGCCGAAGAGCATGCAGCGGCCTATCTGGCGGGACGGGCCGAGGAACTGGCCGGATTGGCGAGAGCCATGGACCAACCGCCCCTGCTGGTTGCCCCGTTTGACGCCGAGCTCTTTGGCCATTGGTGGTTTGAAGGCCCCCAATTTCTTGCCGCCCTGTTTCGCCAAGCCGCCTCCCATGGCGTGCGCCTGGTGACCCTGCGGGAGGCCCTCGGCGGCAGCGACCCCCTGCAGGTGTGCCGCCCCTCCCCCAGCAGCTGGGGCCAGGGGGGCTACCACGACTACTGGCTCAACGACAGCAACGCCTGGGTGGTGGCGGAATGGCAACGGGCCTCCACGGCCATGGTGCGCCGGGTGAATCGGGGGGTTGGCAGTGCTGGGCAACGCCAACACCTCACCCAGGCCGGCCGTGAATTGCTGTTGGCCCAGAGCTCGGACTGGAGTTTCATCCTGCGGGCAGGCACCACCACCGACCTGGCTAAACAACGAATCGAGCGCCACCTGGATCGCTTCTGGCGGCTGATAGACGCCATCGACAACGGCACCCAGTTACTCGATGAATGGCTCGAAGCCGTAGCCGAAGAGGACGGACTCTTCCCCCTGCTCAATGCGGCCGATTGGGTGAGCACCCCTTAGGGGCCAAGACTTAGCCAACCACCAGGGACAGGCTGGCCCTGTTGTTGGCCTGGTCTGCCGCCGGTTCAAGGATGTCCGCATGGGGATCGGCCACAACGTCAAGCCGGTGGGGCCCTGGCGCCAAGCAGAACGGCAAGGCGAAATCCTCACTCTCCCCCGCCGTCAGCCAGGGCAGGCGCACATAGCAATGGGAGCTGTAGAGGTCATCCAGCACCACCGCAACACCCACATCGCTGACATCGAGTTGGCCGCGGTTGTGAATTCGAAACACCAGGGTCCCTTCACCGCTAGCGCCGCCAATCCCAGGCTTCCAGGCCAAGGCCTCCACCGCCAGATCACTGCCGAGGTGGGTGATGGTGTTGAAGGGGTAGATCACCAAGGAATCCAGCCCCACCAGGGAGCTCCCCCCGTGCTCGTGGTGCAAGTGGCCGCCGTGGCGAAGGTCGAGGCTGCAGCCGTGCAGGTGCAGGTGTTCTCCCGCTACGGGCACCGTCAACCGTCCCAATTGCGGTTGGGTATCCCAAAAACCACAGCCATCCCAAGCCGGGCTGGATCCGAGATCACGAATCGCAGCAATACCAGCCGCCTCGCCAGGCTTGCCGCCAACGGTCGCTGGTTGCAAGGCAGCATCCCCAACCCGAAAGTGCTTGAGGGCGGCGTAAATACTCCGGCCATCTCCTTGGCTCACCCCTGCATATGCCACCGTGATGGCTTGATTACGGCGGCGTTCTCCCAGGCAGAGCTTGGATGCCACGGTGTAAACGAGGCTGCTCCAGCGCGACACCAACCGAAGGCCATAGACAGGAGCCTCAGGCAAGCGCTGATCGGCCTTCAGGGCAGCGATCGCCCGACCAATCACCGCTTGCAGCGCCTCACCCGGCTGCACGGCCAAGGCCTGAAAATCCTCTGCGCTCAAGGCTTGGCCCAAGCCTGAGCTATCGGCACTGAAACAGACATAGGGGAAATGGTGCAGGCCTTCACCGGGGATCAACTCCTCAACACCACCAGCCTCTGGCTGGGCCTTGTACACCCGACTCCTGCCCCCTGCCCTGTCATGCAGAAAAGCAAGTTCACCGTTGTCATAGCTCGTGGTCGTTCCCATCCCCAGCACATCTCCCGCCAAGGGGATGCGCTCCAACGGAATGTGCTCACGCACATCACCCTCAATGAGGTCAGTGATGCTGTTAGCAATCCAGAGGTGGCCCATTCACTTAGGGATTGAGAAGCTTCCCCAGTAGAGCAAGCTCGCGGCCCTGCTGTTGCATCAAGCCCCAGCGCACGCCCCAGGGCGCAGTCGCAAACAGGCGCAGCATCGCCACCACCAGCTCCGGCAGGCTCAAGGTATTGGTGAGGAACCCATACCACTGCTCCTGGGGCAGGGCAAAGAAGGTGGCGAAAAACTGGCGCAGCTGGGCGGACGGATACCGCATCAACTTCTCCAAGCCAAAGCAGTAGAGGGCATGCTTGCGGCGCAACTCCAAAGGCCAGAGGGCCTGCCACGCCATCGCCGCCACCGCCGGGCTCGTCAGGGCCGGATCGGCCAATCCCTGGGCGATCGCAGCGGCGAGGGCGGGGGCCCGGCGCAGCAAGGAACCCACCATGTAGCCCGAAGCCGGGTGCACCATGCTGGCGGCACCGCCAAATCCCACCACCTGCTGGCTGAGATCCGGCAAGGGCAGGTTCATCGGGAACAGGCAGAACTCCTCGTGCTCCACCTGCTCCACCCGGATGCCGCCATGGGCCAGGCGCCGATGCAGCCGATCCTTGAGCACCTCAAAGGGCACGGGAGGAGCCAGGGCCAGCGAGGTTTCTTCCGCAAAGAACAGGCCATCACCCAGGTCCATCGCATAGAGAAATGTGGGGGCACCGGCTTGGTCTTCCCCCTCCCCCAGGTGGTCGCTGCGGTAGTCCATCAACACGAATTGCCCGCTCTGCACAGGCGGGGCACTGAAGCGACCCACCACGCCATAGGCCGCCTGACCAGCCACCGGCCCCTGGTCTGGGCGCTGCACAAACACGGGCTGATGGCCTGAGGCATCCACCACCAACCGGGCTTGAAGCTGCTGGCCGCAGGCCGTGGCCAAGGTGGAGACCTGCCTGCCATGGTCCAGGGCTATCGCCTGGCCCTGATGCCAGACCATCGCGCCGGCGGCACAGTTCGCAAGCCAGTGGTTCTGAAGCTTGGTCCTGTCGAACAAGCCGTAGTCGAGGCCGTGGCGCAGGGGTTGGTCGTTGAAATAGCTGAGCGAATCGCTCCAGCGATGGCCCAAAAGCCCCCCAAGACCGAGACGGTCCACTTCCCGGCCCCAGATGCCGTAGGTGTTCTGCCAGGGCTCAGCAGGATCCTGGGCACTGAGGCCATGGACCTCCAGTCCCCGGCTGACCAACTCGCTGGCGATGGCGAGGGCCGCTGGACCCGCACCAATCACCAGGACATCGGCGATCACTCCGTGATCACATTCGCAGGGCTTGCCTCAGCAGACGGTGCTTCAGGGCCGTCCTCCTCCTCAGCGGCAGGGGGCACCAACACCACTTCCGAGAGTCGATCGCCGGAGTCGAGCTTCTGCAGGCGCACGCCCGTGGCCGCCCGCGATTGCTGGGGAATGGCATCGGCCTTGGTCCGCACGATCACCCCCCGCTCGCTCACCAGCAGGAGCTCCTCTCCAGCCCCAAGCACCTTCAGCCCCACCAACACATCACCATCACGGCGGAACTTGATCGCCCGCAGGCCCATGCCGGCCCGCTTTTGCAGGCGGAACTGATCCACCGGCACCCGCTTACCCAAACCACTGGCCGAAGCCACCAGCACCCAGGGGCCCTCGCTCGCCCCCACCTCATCGGCCAGTTCGCCAGTTAGTTCAACGTCGCCGTCATCGTCTGCAAGGGGTGCGGCATTGGCCACCCGATCAGCCAACTCGGCAGGCAACACATCCATGCTCACCAGCTGATCGCCACCACGCAGATTCATGGCCCGCACACCCCGGGCCGTACGGCCCAGGGGACGCAATTCACTGTCATTGAGACGGAAGTGGATCGTCATGCCCTTGAGCGAACCGATCAGCACGCTGTCGCCAGGCAAGGCCAGGCGCACCCAGGTAAGGGCATCGCCCTCCTCCAGGGAGATGGCAATCAATCCATTGGAGCGAATGTTGGAGAAGGCCGACAGCCGGGTGCGCTTGACGTAGCCACCGCTGGTGAGCATCACCAGCACGCCGTCTTCCTCAAAGGCGCTCACGGCCAACAGCGAAGTGATCTGCTCTTCCCGGGGGATGGGCAACAGCTGCACAATCGGCGTGCCCTTCGCGGCCCGGCTGCACATCGGTACCCGATAGGCCGGCACTGAATACACCACCCCGCGATCGCTAAACAGCAACAGGGAGTCGTGGTCGTTGCAGCTGATGAACAGCCTCACCGCCTCCTCACCCTGGCTCTTGGTGCCGGCCTTTCCCCGGGTGCCCCGGCTGGTGGCCTCAAACTCATTGACCGGCATCCGCTTGAGATAGCCGGTTTCGGTGAGCATCACCACCGAGCGCTCATTGGCGATTAGGTCGATATCTTCGAGGCCTCCCTCGAGGTCAAGAATTTCCGTGCGACGGGGCGATAGGTACTTGGCGCGGATGGCCTGGAGCTCCTCCACAATGATGCCGAGAACCCTCTCGCGGCGGCCGAGGATGTCCTTGTAGTCGGCGATTTTGGCGACCAGATCCTCATGCTCGAGCCGAATCTTGTCGGCCTCCAAGGCGGTGAGACGCCGCAACTGCATCTGCAGGATCGCGTCCGACTGGATCTCGCTCAGCCCATGGCGCTCCTGGAGCTGTATGCGGGCTGTGGCCGCATCGGACGCCGCCCGGATGAGGGCAATGATCGGATCGAGCTGGTCGAGGGCCAGCAGCAGGCCCAGCAGGATGTGGTCCCGTTCCTCTGCTTTGCGCAGGAGGTAGCGGGTGCGACGCTCAATGGTCTGGATCCGGAAGTCGAGGAACACCCGCAGCATCTTGCTGAGGGTGAGCAGCACGGGCTCGCTATTCACCAGCGCCAACATGTAGGCACTGAAATTATTTTGTAGGGGGGTGAGTTTGAACAGGTTGTTCAGCACCACCTGGGGATAGGCGTCGCGACGCAGCTCGATCACGATCCGCATGCCATCGCGGTCGCTTTCATCCCGGATATCAGCAATCCCCTCGAGCTTCTTGTCATTCACCAATTCGGCGATCCGCTCGATCAGGGCAGCCTTGTTGGTTTGGTAAGGAAGCTCGGTAATGATCACCGCATCGCGGTCAGGGCGACCTTTGGCCTCGACCGTTTCAATCGAAGCCACACCGCGCATGGTCACCGAACCACGGCCGGTGGTGTAGGTCTCGCGGATGCCGCGGCGACCCAGGATCTGCCCGCCGGTGGGGAAGTCGGGACCAGGGATGATCGCCAACAACTGTTGATCGCTGATTTCAGGGTTGGCAATCAGGGCCAACATGCCGTCGATCAATTCGGTCAGGTTGTGGGGCGGGATGTTGGTGGCCATACCCACCGCAATGCCAGCCGAACCGTTCAACAGGAGCTGGGGGATGCGCGCCGGCATCACCGTGGGCTCCTGCTGGGAACCGTCAAAGTTGTCGGCGAAATCGACCGTTTCGGCCTCGATGTCTTCCAACAAGGCGTCGGTGGTCAGCGACTGCAGCCGGGATTCGGTGTACCGCATGGCCGCCGGTGGGTCGTTGTCCACCGAGCCGAAGTTGCCATGCCCATCGATCAGGGGCATGCGCATCGAAAAGTCCTGGGCCATCCGCACCAGGGCGTCGTAAACGGCCGTATCCCCGTGGGGGTGGTACTTACCCAGCACCTCACCCACCACCCGGGCGCATTTCCGATAGGGCCGATCGCTGGTGAGACCCAGCTCGTACATCGCATAGAGGATGCGGCGATGCACGGGTTTGAGGCCATCGCGGGCATCGGGGAGGGCCCGTCCCACAATCACGCTCATCGCATACTCCAAGTAGGAGCGCGACATCTCGTTGCGGAGGTCGGTCTGAATGATCCGTTCGTCGGAACTACCGGGTCCGGTGGTTTCCGCCATGCATGACCGCCTTAAGCAACGATCAGTTTATCGGCACCCCCTGCACTTGTCCGAACTCGGAGCCCCGTGAGCCTGCCGATCCGCACTGAAGCCCAGTTACGCCAACGCCAGGAGCGGGGTCAGCTGACGGTCCGCGCCGCCGCGGAGTTTCGAAATTTGGTCGAAAAAACCAGCCTGGAAGAGGCCTACGCCCATACCGATGTGGTGGTGGCCGCCGATGCGTGCTTCACGGACCAGGCCAGCCTGCACGTGGGCCTGGGTCCGACGGATCCACCGATCCGCCTGCGAGCCGCCCAACTGGCCGGGGTCAGCGCTAGCTGCGGCCACGGCAGCACGGATTTCATGCTGCCCATGGGCGGCGGTCTCGCAGAGCCGGCCCGCCACGGTGGGGCCCAGGTTCTCGGGGCCCTGCTGGCGGGGGCAAGCGTTCCCCTCTCGGCCCTTGGCGACGGAACGGTCCTCCATCCCCGCCGGGAACTCCACACCGAGCTCAGCCTGGAGCGCATCGCCGCCGGGCGCCTGCTGCTGCACCGGGGCATTAGCGAAAACGGGGTGGTGGCCACCAGCAGCGCCGAAGGCTTAACCGCCAGCCCCTACGGCCCCCTGCTGGGGCCCTTCACCAGCGGGCTCTTTTCCTGTGGCGGTGCCGGCAGCATCGGGCTCACCATGCCTGGCCTCTCCCTGCTCGGCCCCGGATCCCCCGTACTGGTTGGTGGGGCCGTCGGCTGGGTGGTGGGCAGTGGCAGCGGCCACAACCCAAAGGTCAAACGCCAGTCCTCGGGCCATGCCTTGAGCCCGGGATGTGTGGCCGCCCTCAGCGTGGATCTGCACGACCTCCTACCCCAGTGGGTGCGGCCCTGCTTTTTTGAGGGTCACGGCAGTGGTCTGCTGGTGGCCATCGCCGCACCGGTGCCCCTGATCAACGAATCGGTGGCCCGCCAGGCCGCAACCGGCAACAACGCCCTAGAAGCGCCCGTCCTGGATCTGGCGATCCCAAGGCGGCTGAAGCCCAGCCTGGGAACAGCCCGCTACAGCGACCTTCTGGCCGGCGAACTGCAAATCAAGGGTCGTCCGATCAGCTGTGCCCCCTCCCACAGCCCGAAGATGGCCGCGGCCATCGGCCAGGAGCTGATCACCCGCATCGCTAGCGGGCACTTCCCCCTAAGCCTGCCCCTCCAACCCTTGAATCCCAGGCCAACCCTGGTAGCGCTTGAGGCCTAAGGCCCCACCTAAACTGCCCCACAACGTTTCAAGCCGATCGGGCGGCCATGGCCCACGACGATCAAAGCCAAGACGATCCCCACCAGGACGAACCAGGCCAGGTGCGCCCAGGCCAGGAGGGCCCACACCAGGACGGTGGGGAGTGGCAGATGCTCACAACCAAGCTTGCGGATTGGGCCGCCAGTGATGCCCCCAAAACCCTCTGGAAGCAACTGCAATCGCCGCTGAAGGCCTTGGCCGTGCTGCTCGGCGCCCTGTTTGTCTTGCGCCTCTACGCAGCGGTGCTGGGCGCCCTGGAAGGGGTGCCGCTGCTTGCCGGCCTCCTGGAACTCACGGCCCTGGTCTGGATCGCCCGCCATGGAGCCCCGGCCCTGCTTCGCCGTGAGGAACGGCAGACATTGATCGACCAGCTCAGCCAACGTTGGCAGCGCCTACGCCAATAGGGCCAGGCCGCAGGCAACTTGATAGGTTGCACCGAATACGGAAGTTTCAGGTGGACATCCAGCTCGGTCGCTCCCGCACTGTTCGTCGCGCCTACGGCATCGATGAAATTGCCCTGGTTCCCGGCGGTCGCACGGTCGATCCTGCCATTACCGACAGCAGCTGGACCCTGGGCGGGGTAACCCGGGAGATCCCAATTATTGCCAGCGCCATGGATGGCGTTGTCGACGTGGCGATGTGCGTCGAGCTGGCCAAGCTCGGAGCCCTGGGGGTGCTGAACATCGAAGGGGTCCAATGCCGCTATGACGATCCCAACCCCGTGTTGGATCGCATTGCTGCCGTTGGCAAAGAGGAGTTTGTGCCCTTGATGCAGGAGCTCTACAGCCAACCGGTCAGGGAAGACTTAATTCGTCAGCGCATTGGCGAAATCAAGCAAAAAGGTGGCATCGCCGCCGTGAGCGCAACCCCCGTTGCGGCCCTCAAATTCGGCAAGGCCATCGCCGAAGCCGGTGCCGATCTCTTCTTCGTGCAGGCCACCGTGGTCAGCACCGAGCACATCGGTCCGGAAGGCCAGGCCACCCTCGATCTGGCCAGCCTCTGCCGCGAGATGGGGGTTCCCGTGATCCTCGGCAACTGCGTTACCTACGACGTCGCCCTTCAATTGATGCGTGCTGGCGCCGCTGGGGTGATGGTAGGCATCGGACCTGGCGCCGCCTGCACATCCCGCGGCGTTCTTGGCATCGGCATTCCCCAGGCCACCTCGGTGGCCGACTGCGCTGCAGCCCGCGACGACTACTTCAAAGAAAGCGGTCGCTACGTGCCCATCGTGGCCGATGGCGGCATTGTCACCGGCGGCGACATCTGCAAGTGCCTGGCCTGCGGGGCCGATGCCGTGATGATCGGATCCCCCATTGCCCGGGCCGTCGAAGCCCCCGGCCGCGGTTTCCACTGGGGCATGGCCACCCCAAGCCCGGTGCTCCCCCGCGGCACCCGCATCAAGGTGGGCACCACCGGCAGCCTGGAAAAAATCCTGCGGGGTCCTGCAGGTCTCGATGACGGCACCCAGAACCTGCTGGGCTGCATCAAGACCTCGATGGGCACCCTGGGAGCCCGCACCCTTAAGGAAATGCAGCAGGTGGAAGTGGTGGTTGCCCCTTCCTTGCTCACGGAGGGCAAGGTTTACCAAAAAGCCCAACAGCTAGGGATGGGCAAGTAGGTCCTATCTTGAATTTGTGGGGGCTACGGCTCGCACACTCCTCACACCCTCCGGCCCGGCGCGTCCGGGCTTTTTGTCTTCTCCTGCAGGCCCCAATTCCGCCAGCCTGCAACGCTTCCCTAAAATCGGTGGTTGCCAACAAACAACCTTGCTAGATTCCCAGAACCCTGGTCCCTGCAAGGATGTCGAGCGCCACCGCAGTCACTGACGCATCATTCGAGCAAGACGTGCTCAAGAGCGATGTGCCCGTGCTGGTTGATTTCTGGGCCCCCTGGTGTGGCCCCTGCCGCATGGTGGCTCCAATCGTCGACGAAATCTCCAAGGAATTCGAAGGCAAAATCAAGGTCTTCAAGCTGAACACCGACGAAAACCCCAACGTCGCCAGCCAGTACGGGATCCGCAGCATCCCCACCTTGATGATCTTCAAAGGCGGCCAAAAGGTCGACACCGTGGTGGGTGCGGTGCCCAAGACCACCCTGTCCGGCACGATCTCCAAATACCTCTGACCCAGCAGCCCTGAGGCTCGGCCTGCAGCATCCCAGGCCAGAGGCAACCCGCGAGCACAGCATGAGCCGGATTGGCCTGATCGACTACGGCATGGGCAATCTGCATTCCGTGCAGCGCGCCTTTGAACGGATCGGCTCCAGCGTGGTTTCCGTGCACGACTCAGGCGCCATGGAAGCCTGCAACGGCCTAGTGCTGCCTGGTGTTGGAGCCTTTGACCCTGCCATGGAGCGGCTGAATGCCAGTGGCCTGGCCCCAGCGATCCAAACCTGGTGCCAGGCGGGCAAGCCCCTACTCGGGATCTGCTTGGGCTTACAACTGCTGTTCGAGGCCAGTGACGAGGGGGTACTGCCTGGGCTGGGCCTGATCAAAGGCCGGGTGGTGGCGCTACCGCGCAAACCCGGCCATCCCATTCCCCACATGGGCTGGGAACGACTGGCCCCCGCCGAGCCCAGCCCCTTGATCCCAGCTGGCAGCGGCGAGAGCTGGGTGTATTTCGTGCACTCCTATGCCGCAATCCCCAGCGATCCGCGCTGCACCACCGCCCTGGTGAACTTCGCGGACCAAGCGGTCACCGCGGCGGTCTGGCAAGGGGCCATTGGGGCCTGCCAATTCCATCCGGAAAAATCTGGCGATGCGGGGGAGGCCATCCTGCTGCGCTGGCTCACCTGGCTGCAGGCATGAGCGCCCCATGACCCTGCGCATCAGTGGCGGGCGCAAACTCCTCAGCCCCCCTGGGGAGATCGCCAGGCCCACGGCTTCGAGGGTGCGGCTGGCGGTGATGAACCTGCTGGCCCCTGAGCTGCCCGGTTGCCGCTGGCTGGATCTCTGCTGCGGCAGTGGCGTGATGGCCTGCGAGGCCATCCAACGGGGGGCCGGGGCGGTGGTCGCCCTCGAGCAAGACCGACGCATCGCGGCGATTGCCAAGGCGAACCTCGAAGTCGTTGCCCAAGGCACCGCCGGCAAATCCCACTTTTGGGTGCACTGCAGCGACGTGAAACGCTGGCTCGCCAAGGGGGCTGGGGCGAGCGCAGATTCAACGAGAGGGGGGGGTAGTGCATTTGATCTGATCTATGCCGACCCCCCCTATGCCGCCGAGCTGTACGGCGCGATCGCCACCGGGGTAAGCCGGGGGGGATGGCTCAAGCCGAACGGGCTGATGGTCTGGGAATGTGCCACAAGCAAACCGCCCAACCTTCCGGCTGGATGGCAGCTAGCCGACCAACGGCGCTACGGCAGCACTAGCGTGATGGTCCTCAAGCTGGATTCAGCTGTCGAGGATGGTGCCGCGACGGTATTGGTTCCAGGCCGCCACGAATAGGCCAAGCAAGGTCACGGGAATCAGTCCGAGAACGATGCCGCAAAGCAGGGGTTCGATCATGGAAAGCCACGTGACACGGTCAGGTCACAATTCTTTCACGCCCAGGGCCACTGGTGCGAGCCATTTCCACCAACTGTGACTAGCGAGTTCCCCCCCACCAAATCCCCTAGCGAATCGTCCACCGAACCGTCGTTGGACGATTCAGTGCAACGGCGCAGCCTGATCGCGGCCCTGGTCGTCGCCGCCGCCATCGCTTGCATCGCCGTGGTGCTGCTGGTGTTACCGGCGACCAACAGGGATCCCTACACCCGCCAAACCCTCGATCTCCAGGGGTCGGCAGAGAACGGCGGCAAGTTGTTTCTGATCAATTGCGCTGGCTGCCATGGAATTGCGGGCCAGGGCCTGGTGGGGCCCAACCTGCACGCCGTTGCCAACCGCAAAAACCAGCGCCAACTGATTCAGCAGGTGGTCAGTGGCAAAACCCCACCCATGCCCCGGTTCCAACCGGAGCCCCAGGCAATGGCCGACCTGCTGGCCTATCTCAACAGCCTGGTCTGAGATGGATCAGCCTGGATTAGAGCCCCCAAGGCCCCAACGGGTCGTTGTGTTGGTGGAACCAGCCGGCCCCCTCAATGTGGGCAGCGTGGCCAGGCTGTGTGCCAATTTTCAAATCGATGCGCTGCGCCTGATCAATCCCCGCTGCGACCACCTCGGCGAGGAGGCCCGCTTGATGGCCGTCCATGCCGCGGCCATGCTGGAGGGCGCCACCGTGTTCGGCAGCCTGGCTGGGGCAATAGCAGATTGCCGGCGGGTGGTGGCCACCAGTGGTCGCAACGATGGGGAACCCCTGCCCCTTCTGCCCCCCCAGGACGCCCTGGCTTGGCTGGTGGAACCCTCAGAGACCAACAACTCCCCCGTGGCGGTGGTCTTTGGCCGGGAGGATCGGGGCCTCTCCAACGACGAGATGCTGCAGGCCGGGCGGCTACTCAGCCTTGGCACGAGCCCGGCCTACAGCTCCCTCAACCTCTCCCATGCCGTGGCCGTGGTGCTGCATGAACTGCACCAGCTCCCCCGCGGGCAGGCCCCCCAATCGCCTGGCCCCTTAGCCATGGCCGAACCCTGCCAGCGGCAGGACTTGGAGGCCATGCTCAGCGATGCGGAAAGCCTGTTGATGGAGGCAGGTTTTCTGTATCCCCACACCAGCCATGCCCGCATGGCCAAGGTGCGCAACCTGCTGCAGAGGGCCCAGATTTCGAGCGACGAGGTGGCCTTGGTGCGGGGGATGGTGCGCCAGTTGCGCTGGGCCAGTCAAAGCCGGAACCCCAACCAGACCCCTTAGCGTCTGTGCACTCCCCAAACCCCATGCCTCCGTGACGGCTGGCCGTTCGCCCCGCAGTCCCAAAAACCGGCTTCCGCAGCCGCTCCAGCTGGTCCTACGGCTGGCCGTGATGGGCATTGGCCTGGGTGTTATCACGGGCACCGCGTTGAAGCTGCTGGCCCCCCACCTGGCCCAGGGCGCCATCCAAACCCCAAAGGTGGAGGCCGCCAACCCCAGCGTGCCGATTGGCAGCCAAGGCTTGAGCAGCGGCAGTTTTGAACCCCGCACCGAACTCAAGGTCCTGAGCGCCCGCTGGGCGCAGTTAGCCCAGGCCCACAGAGGTCTCCAAGCCAGCGGCTTCCTCCTGGTGCTCGATGACGGTCGCTACGCCCAACTGCAGCCGGATCGCCCCCAGCCAGCCGCCAGCTCGATCAAAACGCCTGTGTTGCTTGCTGGATTGCAAGAGCTGGATGCTGGCACCTTGCGCTGGAACGAGGGCCTGCCCCTCACCAAAGAGGTGGTTGGCGGCGGCGCTGGATGGATGGCAAGCCGGCCCATGGGAACCCGATTCCCCTTTTTTGAAGCCGCCACCGAAATGATTCGGGTGAGCGACAACAGCGCCACCAACCTCTTGATCAAACGCCTGGGCGGTAAAACAGCCATCAACAGCCGCTTTACTGCCCTGGGGCTGCCCGCCACGGTGGTGCGCAACTGGCTTCCTGATCTCCAGGGCACCAACACCACCAGCTCCCGGGACCTCGCCAAAGTGATAGCCATGGTGGATACGGGCCAAAAACTCAGCCCTCGGGCCCGGGATTTGTTCCGCGAAGTCATGGGCACCTCCCGCACCAACACCCTGATCCCCCTAGGCCTGTTGCAGGGCCTGGGCCAGGACGCCGCCGATCCGGATGCCGCCTTAAAAAGCTTTGGCATCACCGTCTACAACAAAACAGGCGATATCGGCATCGCCTACGCCGATGCCGGCCTGATCCAACTTCCCAATGGTCAGCGGGCTGTGGCTGCCTTCATGGTGAAAGGGCCGTTTAACGATCCCCGCTCTACCGATTTGATTCGCGCCATGGCCGCCGAAGTGGCCAAAACCCTGGTCGGCAAACCATGAAACCCTTCGCTCTGCTGGCGTCTGCCGTCCTACCGGCCATCGCCACCACAACGGCAATCGCCTTCGCTCCAGCCCTTGCTGCCCCCCCAGCGGTGCAGCGCCCACAACCGGTGCTGCGCCCCCAATCCGTGGCTCCCCTGCCTGGGGGCCTGGATCAGGTGCTGGTGGTCAACGACAACAACCCTGAGTTGATCACCGGAGCGGGAATTCTTCTCTCCACCTTCCCGGGATCCAGCCGGCCCTACCCAGCGGCCCACTTGGACGTGCCCCTGAATGGCCGCTTCGACCTGTTCAGCCATCACGTGTATGCCGGCAAGCCCGAAAGCCTCGATTCCACCCTCTGGGTTGCGGTTGTGGCCCAACCCCGCGGCAAGCAGCCGGTGACCCTGCGGCTGCTTGCCGGATCGACCGCCCTCTCCCAATCCGTGGATGGCATCCAACCCGGCGCCCCGTTCCTGCCCCTGCCCTCGGTGCTGCGCCAAAGCGACCCGCCGATCTATGCGGGCCCCGGCAGCCGGGTGGCCACCGAACTGCTGCTCAAACAGAAAAGTGCGCTCCTCCCCGAAAGCTGGACCCTCCCGGCCGGTGTGTCCTCCCCGCTCTTGGTATTGCCCATGCCCGTTCGGGGTCTTGACCCCCTCCTCAATGGCCGCAATTTGCAGTTGCGGCTTGAGAGCAACGGCGCCGTGAGTGTGGCCACCCTGGCGGCCTTTGGAGACAACAGCCAACCACCCGCCCTGGCGGTGTGGCAAAAGCTGCTCGATGGTGACCTGAGCCCCAAGGAGCATGCCCCCACCCCCCGGGGCAGCACGGGAGCCATGGTGTACTCGCGGGTAAGCGGGGTGCAGGTGGGCAGCACCTGGACAGGCCGCATCACCGATCCCGGCAAAGCCACCTTGAGCACGGGCCAGGCACCGATCTCCTGGCCCATCAGCAGCCTCGAGCGGGGCAGCCTCGGCACCGGCCAGGTTCAAACGGCTCCCTTGAAGGCCGCCTATCCAGCCACCGCCTGGGCAGCCCATGGCAATTACGGCATCGAGTACAACCTGGCCCTGCCCCTGCGCAACAACAGCCAGCAGCCGGTCACCCTGCAACTGGCGTTCGAATCGCCCCTCAAAAGTGACGCCCCAGCCGGTGGCCTGCGCTTCAACGCCACCCCAAGTCGGGCGGTGATGTTCCGCGGAACGGTGGAGGTTTCGGGCTTGGACAACGCTGAAGGCAAAGCCAGTGGTCGCGAGCGCTTCCACCTGGTGCAACGGGCCGGGCAACCAGGGCCGGTGCTCGGAACCATCAGCCTGGCGGCCGGGGCCCAGCGCCAGGTACAGGTGCGCCTGATCTATCCGGCTGATGCCACGCCCCCGCAGGTGCTCAGCCTGCTGCCTGTGAAACAATCCGAATCTTCCCCAGTAATCCTCCCGTGACTCAAGCCCGCAAGCGCCGAGTCTTCCCCTTCACTGCCATCGTGGGGCAGGAGGAGATGAAGCTGGCCCTTCTGCTCAACGTGATCGATCCGCGCATTGGCGGCGTGATGATCATGGGAGACCGGGGCACGGGCAAATCCACCACGATTCGAGCCCTCGCCGACCTGCTCCCCGAGATCGATGTGGTGGCCGGCGCCCCCTACAACAGCTCCCCCTCGGACCCCGACCGACAGAGCA
>Ga0310320_10005_pt1 | contig 18888 bp, 20 predicted proteins | sample LakEriER3TotalD5_FD_195534 | JGI IMG/M metagenome (GOLD analysis project Ga0310320, IMG submission 195534) | Enriched freshwater cyanobacterial communities from Lake Erie, Ohio, United States - ER36.Total.D5 (v2) (version 2) | ecosystem: Environmental > Aquatic > Freshwater > Lake | place: USA... | reverse complement strand
TTGGCCTGTTGCTTCAGGTTCAAGCTTATGGAGGGGTGGTCGAGTGGTTGATGGCTCTGGTCTTGAAAACCAGCGAAGTGAAAGCTTCCGCGGGTTCGAATCCCGCCCCCTCCGTTGAAATGGCATCCTGAGAAGTCCTTGAGAATCCACTAACCCAGTCTCATAAGTAGAAAAAGCAAGCGAGAAAAAGAGTCGGATTCCTGATGCTGGTTGTTTGGTGGGTTTTAAAACCGATCAGGAAGTAATCGTTGACGGACGATGCTTTCCGGCGATGAGATTTGTCTATTCACTGAAATTGGCGACCAACCATTCAATCTCCTTCCTTAACCGGAAAATATGTAAGAAAATCATCCCCCAGGCAGAAGTGTCTACTTGGTGCGAAAGAATTATATATCTTTTATATTTTTATGGTAAACTTGAATGATTTTTTGTTAGAATCTCATCTCTCAGTTGGCGATGAATCTGACTTGGATTTACCTCAATTTCACCTTCTTCAGTAAGTTGCTTGTCATCGCTATCGGCAGGAAGTAGTGATTCGTATTCGCCTCTTGGTGAATCGTAAAACTTGTTAAAATCACCATACGATCTTAGGAATTCTGCGTCAATCTCTACTGGATTCTCGAGCAGTACTTGCTTGCCAATTTCACTAATAATATAAATTCCTCGGCGTGGGCGCGTCAGAAGACCCGCTTTAAATAAAAAGGTTATTGCACATCCCATTTGATTATTAAAGGCATTTTGCGGTCCAGTCGGCAGATGCTGCCTCAATGCTTCAGCAGTCATTTCAAGATTATCTGCTACGGCATCACGTATCTGAATGGTTGTCATCTCATGCCCGCAACCCATGACCTTGAGCAGAGGCAGCATTAAGGTTTGAAACTGCGGAACATTAATTTTGTCCTCACGCTGAACGCCATTGCCAGTGGTCACGGCGGGATCGGAGAGATTTGGACCATCTGCAGCATAATGCTGCAGAACACTTCATATTCTACCTGATGCATGAAAATTTACATAACCCCATTGGTGTGTATTAGATATTGCAAGACCCGGTGAGTTTTTGATCGTGAGTTGCCATACCTATTCATAAGAATCTGATCCTTCTTGCTGAACTCCTAACTAGAAGTTGTTTTCAGTGGTCCCCAGGCGGGAGGTTTCATTGAGGATATTTCGCTGTGGCAGAGTGCTGCACAATGATGCGGTACAATTAATCTTTAACGAAACATTGAGCGGGTCACGCACTTAAAATTCCGCATTTCTTATTCGGATTTCCCATCTGTTTCTCGCCGCTAGGCGCATCCATTCATTGCTTTTAATGATTCCCATAGTTTATGAGAGCAAAGATTTTAGTCGATTCCAATGACTTCTCAGGACGCATCGACTTAGAGGTTCCAGAAGAAGTGCTCTCGTACCTGCAGCGGATCAGCGATAGGACTGGTCAATCCATAAGTGAGATTGCTGCCGCCTTGGTTATCGAGGGTGCAGAACGACTAGATCCAGAACACTCTCATCTACAGGAAGAATACTGATTTGCTACTTATTTTCTACTGTATTATACATTTTCACATAAAAGGTTCATAAATCGACAAGGATATATTGGTTGATAACCATTCAAATCCTCCTCACCGGATCACTATCACGATTCCAGATATGACATTTAAGAAGTTGTTGAAACGGAGTCTTGCTGAACGGAGATCTTTGAGTAATCTAGCTTCTTTTCTTTTGCAGCAGTCACTGGAAGTAGATTCCGAGGATTAAAAAGTTTTGATCCTTTTAGTTTAATGATTCTGTGAAATCGAATTTACTATGCCTTGCTTTCTTGAGATACCTTAGATCAATTGGGCGGGATAGATCTGCCAGCGTTTCAGCAGTTGGTCTTAAAGAAAACTTGATGGCAGTAGTTATCTGAGTGCCGCTTCTCCCCTGGTGGGTCTTGGAAGCGATAAGTAAGTATTCGTTCATTGACGACACTTCCCAGTGATGAGATTTGTCTATTCACTGAAATTGACGACCAACCATTCAATTTACAGGAGGCAGTGTCTATTTGGTGAGGAAGAATTATTAATCTATTAAATTTATATAGTAAACCTCAAGGATTTGTGTTATAATTTTAACCCTCAGCTGATGAATTTGACTGGGATTGATCTTAATTTCACCTTCTTCAGTCAGTTGCTTGTTGGTGCTATCGGCAGGAAGTAGTGATTCGTATTCGTCTCTTGGTGAATCATAAATCTTATTAAAAGCTTCATACGGTGTAAGGAATTCTGCGTCAATCTCTACTGGATTTTCGAGGAGTACTTGCTTGCCGGTTTCACTAATAATATAAAATGCTCGACGTGGGCGTTTTAGAAGACACGCTTTATATAAAAAGGTTATTGCCAATCCTATTCGATTATTAAATGGGTTTTGCGGGCCAGTCGGCAGGTGCTGATTCAATGCTTCAGCAGTCATTTCAAGATTATTTGCTACGGCATAACGCATCTGAATGGTTGACATCTCATGCCCGCCACCCATGACCTTGAGCAGAGGCAGCATTAAGGTTTGAAACTGCGGAACATCAATTTTGGCTGCCCCCTGAACACCATTACTAATATTCATGGTGGGGGAGGAGTCATTAGCGCCTCTCCGCAGCGTAGTGCTGCAGAACGCATTAAACTCAATTAAGAGTGCAAATTTACATTTCCCGCAGGATCAAGTCGAGCGGGTTTTGGATATTGCAAGATCCGCTCAGTTTTTGATTGCGTGTCCGCTTGAACACCTACGGCAATCACTCCATGGCATGAGTGTAAATGCCTACTAGCGTTGGTGGGTCGTCATGAGCGACGGGGTATGTCCCTGGCGGTGTCGAACCCGTCAGGGATTTTTTATGAACAAACCTTGCTGCTGCTTGAACTAAAAATCAGTGCTTGAATAAAATTTTTATTAGGTATAACTTCATTATATTCCCACGTTAAAAGCATATCTTCTGAACTTTTAATACGTTCTATGTGCGTTTGTTGTGACAAATCAATTCTCTTGGTGTTTCGCAATTAGAGTTCATGTCGTAAGAAGAACTTGCTTAAACGTAAACCTAATTTGCCAGATGCTTTCAGCAGAAAATGTTCTGTATGTGGGATCGAGAAACCGCTAATAGCGGATAATTTTCAGATTGTACCGTTTTTTGTAAATGGGTTCTCATATTATTGCAATAATTGCGATGCTGAGTCGAGAAAACCAATAACCTTTATTCGCGAGGAGTTTTAAATGGATATTGTTGATGATGCCGAGCGTAGATGACAAGCAAAATTCTTAATTTTCTCCAGGTTTTGTTTTTATTCAATTTTTCTAGGCAGAAAAGTTTGATTCCCTACTGAGAACACCTAGCAAAGCGCTGTCCTCAGTAGGTGCCACGGCAAAATATTCGGCAGGGGGAGTGCGCTGATGAAGAGTAATGAAGAGTGATGCAGAATGATGCAGCATTCTTCATACTTAACGAAGTGTCGCGAGGTGTCCCCCCATTTGCCACATGCTTCCAGCAGAAAATGTCCTATTTGTGGGATCGAGAAACCGCTAACAGCGGATAACTTTCAAATTGTGCCGTCTTTTATGGATGGGTTTTCCTATGTTTGCAATAATTGCGATCCTGGCTCGAGAAAACGAAAACCCTTTACTAGCGACGAATTTAAGTGGATTTTGATGAATAAGCGGAATGCGTAGATGACGGTTTGTCATCAGTTGTTCTAATTCCTAATCCTGCTGGAGTCAGCGATAGCACTTCGTGTCCTAGTGGTTCTAATTGCGTGGGTTCTGGATACTGCAAAACACGCTAATCGCCCTCAGAGAGGCAGTGATGCCCCTTCTAAATACCATATTGGAGTAGATGGGTTCCATAAAGAGGCCCCCTCCGTTTTAATCGGTTTGATGTTTTGGTTCGCTCATAGAGCTCTTGATCTGCCATGGAGCGCCTTCGAGTGAGGCTTAATGGGATCAGTTGTTTCGGGCCCGGCGCATCAATGCAGGCATCCCCTCTCCCCACTCCAGGTGAAATTGAAGCAGTCGTCCTCGTACCAGAAGAGCAAATCCCAGCGGATCCAGTTCCAGATGATGAACTTGATGCTGATGCCCACGACCCAGATTGGTTTGATGATGAAGCCTTTGGTGGCTCCTCTTCCGGTTTTGCTGAAGCTCCCCAGGGTTGGTAGTACCTAGTGTTTGGCGGATTGCCTCTTTGGTTTATTTGGGCACTGCTTTCAGCGGTTTTTGCCGGTACTTCTGCAGTGTTCGCAAAGGTTGGTTTAGAGGAGGTGGATCCAGATCTTGCTACTTTAGTAAGAACATTTGTTGTTTCTATATTTTTACCACTCCTTATTTTTGCAGCTGGTAAGTGGAGTAATCCATTTGTGTTGTCGCAACAAACATGGATATTTATTGTTCTTTCTGGTATCTCAACAAGTTTATCTTCTCTTTGCTTTTTTAGAGCTCTAAAACAGGGCGATGTTTCTTTAGTGGTTCCTGTTGATCGGCTCAGTTTATTGGTAGTAGCGCTTATCGGTTTTCTCTTTTTGGGGGAGCGCCCTACTATTTATGCATGGGTGGGTTTGGTATTAATTGGTGGTGGTGGTTTGTTATTTTCCCTCGCTAAGTAGTGAGATTGGAGCGAAGCTAAAAAATTCCATCCGCTGCGCAGTTTTTCCACCCCTTGGAAGATCAACTATTCCTATGGGGGTAAGAGAGCCAAGTTGCTTGATTTCTAATTCTTTATTACCTTGTTTTGGTTCGGTTAATCGAAATAAAATACCGGAGCTACCTTGAAAGCCATTGGCTGGGCGCCAGAATGTAAAACCGCGGGCATCTTTATTGATTGTGGTGAAGGTGGCTTTGCTATCTCCCCCTAAGGCCAAGGCAAGTAATCCAGGTTCGTAATACCTCTGACCCACCAGTAGCTTGGCAGCTTTTAGTTTTTCCCATAAGGCAGGCTTAGTTTGCAAAGCTTGCCGCAGCCGAGCGGGTGGGAATAATTCTTTCGAGGTGTCTAATTTGTTTGGTAGCAATGCACTGCCGATCCCAAAACGCACATGGCTTGCGGCAACCAACATCAGCACTGGCGGCAGCAATGCTGTGAACCAAATCCAGGGTTTTAACCATCGGGCACCATTTGCCTGGGCCTGGGCCAAGCGTTCAGCCGCCAGGGGCACTAATAACCACCAGGTGGGAACCAGCCAACTCACTAGTACCTGCATGCGGCCAGCTAAAAGTAAAAACAACAGCAATTGTGGGATCGCCAACCAACGCAGTAATTCGCGAAATGTGCTGTATCGATCTGGTTTTTGTGGTGTTAACCCCAGCAACATCAATAACGCAATAGTTGGGAATAACGCCAATATTTGGGTAAGTAAAAATAAAGGTGGGCCTGAAAAATTGAAACCTTCAGCGCCTTGAGTGCGGGCGCTATGAAATAGAAACGAAATCCAACCGTTTTGGAGGTTCCAGAGCCATAAAGGACTTGATACAACTAACCAGCCGCCAAAGGCCTGTACCCCCTCCCAGCTAAATAGGCGTTTCCGAGTTTGGCTTTGGCTCAGGGCCCAACACAACAAACACAACAACAGTGGCAGGGCTTGATATTTACTTAAGGTTAAAAATCCCAGCAGCAAGCCCAGCCAGCCCCAGCTAAGTCCCACGGCAAGAGCCCACACCACAGCGCTAAGGCTCAGCAGTAAAGGAGCATCCGGCAGCAACATCACGCCTCCAACCACCAGCAACAACGGCGATAAACCCGTCAAAATTGCCGTCCAAACGCCACTGCCTGGTGTTAAACGTTTGCGCGCAGCCAGCGCCAACAGGCCACTAGCGATTGTGTAACTAATCAGGCTTGGGATTCGCAGGCCAAAGCTATCGCCAGGGAATTGCCAGCCAAGCCAAGCCCAGATACCCACCATGATTGGGTGATCGTAATAACTGGCCGCTAGATGATGGCCGTAAAAAAGGTAATAAGCCTCGTCGTATCCAGGAGGCAGTAATAGGGCAATAACAATCCTTAGCCCTAGTCCCAGTAACAGGTATTTAGCAATAGTTTTCATTAGCTCAAATCCTCACTTAGCAGCAAGCACACACTGAATCCACCGCCGGGAGGATCACGAAATTCGAGCTTGCCCCCATGTAATTCCGCCACCCTGCTGGCAATCGCAAGGCCTAAACCGCAGTGGCCACTCCCGCTCCGGGAGGAATCAAGTCGATGAAACGGCATCAAAGCTTGTGCACGTTCGCTTTGGCAGATTCCAACACCTTGATCGGTAATGCTAATAAGCACCATCGCCCCCTCTTTCGTGAGTTGGATTACTAACGGCGGCGCTCCATAACAAAGGGCATTATCGATTAAATTTGCAAGTGCTCTGCTGAGGGCCACCGGTTGCACTAAGGCTTGTAATGGCTTTAAAAATAACTTCAAATATTTATCATCATATCGGGCGCTTAATTCACCAATTAATTCATTTAATGGCAGCAATATTTTTTGCTCCCCTTGCCCGCCCCCAGCAAATAGAAGAAATTGACCAGTAATCCGCTCAAGGGCGTCAAGATCGGCCTGGGCTTGGTGGCTAGCGGATTCCACCGCCAGCCTCAGCCGTAGTCTGGTGATCGGGCTTTTCAGGTCGTGGGCGATCCCCGCAAGCATCGTGGCCCGTTCTGCTTCGCTTGCTTCTAATCGGGCCAGCATTGAATTAAAACGGCCGCTTAGCCGTTGCACTTCAACGGCCCCTTCTTTTGGCAATGGTGCTGGCCTTTGCTCCAAACCCACCCTGCCGAGTGCGTTCTCAAGCCTGTGCAGCGGTCTTTGCACCTCTAATAATAAAAACAATGCCCCTGCTATTACCGTGCCGCTTATTAAGGAATAGGAAGCCAACATTGGATCGGGTGGCCACCAGCGATTGTTTGGTAGTGCCACATATAACCAAACCGGTTCTAAGGGGCTTAGCAGTTCCACCCATACCCCCGCCACTCCACTTTTATTAGGGCGAACTTCAGGGCAATGGCGCAGCTGTTTACACAGTTCCAGCCTCAATTCACGATCGCGATTGCCCTGCTGGTTGCCAGCGAACTTGATATTGGTGGCAAGGGGCAAACCACTAAGCTCAGCCACCAGCGCTGGCGGAAAGCGCTCTAAAACCATCTGGCTCAGTTTTATAACCTCAGCCAGATTGCGCCCCAGCTGCTGCATCTGGGCCCGCTCCAGCCGTTGACCCAGCAGTTGCTGCAATAGGCCAAGGCTTAAAGCCCAACCGAGCGTTAAAAATAAAATAAATCTGAGCAGCATTATTTATTTGCTACGGGAAGTGCCGTCTGGAACAAACACATATCCATATCCCCAAACAGTTTGTAGATAGCGGGGTCTGGCTGGGTCTGCTTCGATCAATTTGCGTACTCTTGAAACCTGCACATCCATACTGCGGCTATCTGTATCACTTGCTGGGCCGCGGGCTAATTCAATTAAACGTTCCCTTGATAAAGGGCGATGGGGATTTTGCACAAAGGCCGCCAGCAGGCCAAATTCACCACTGGTAATCACCACAGCACTGCCAGCGCGTTCCAGGGTGCGGGCGGCTAGATCGAGGCGGTTTTCACCAAACTCGATCAGCTCCCCTTGAGCCACAGGCATACCTGCTGGCATTGCGCCACGTCGCCGCAGAACCGCCTCAATCCTGGCGGTGAGTTCTCTAGGAATAAAAGGTTTTGCCAGATAATCATCGGCCCCTTGTTCAAGGCCAATGATGCGATCTACCGCTTCTCCTCTAGCCGTGAGCATCACAACAGGCAAATCATCACCAGCATCTCTGAGGCGCCGCAAAATAGTTAAACCGTCATCTCCTGGCAGCATCAAATCCAGCACCAGCAAATGGGGCCGTTGGAATTCAAGCCGCGCTTTTAGTTGTTTGCCATCGTTAAGGGTGCGCACTTCATAGCCTTGATCACTGAGATAGGTGTTAAGCAGCTGCCTTAGTTCTGGATCGTCATCCAGCACCCAAATCGTTTGCGCCTTGGCCATGGCATGCATTATGGGAATGCTCGCAGCTTTTAGGTTATTGCTATGGGAGCTTTGCCTTCCAACCTCGCGTTAGATACGCCAGCTTTTAACAGGGGCGGTTGGAATAGATTTTTCTACTTTTTTGAGAGGATATGAAATCGGCATATCTGGATTGATAATCCTCACCAATCGCACCAAGCCACCAAGTAATAAAACTAAACTTAATACAACTAATCCAATCAAAACTAAGGCGCCAAGCGTTTGAATAATCCCAAGGCCAAGACGCACTAAACCAACACTGATATTGCCGAGGGCAGTGCTGAAATACAGCAGGGTATCTAAGCGGCTAGGTAGTTGGGAAAGGCCAAAGATCAAACCTAAGCCTGCTGCCATCCAAGCCAAAGCCAGCACCACAGCCTGCAGATGTTTTGCTGCTGAGGGTCTGCGGCGGCGCCGAGTCCTTAACGCCGATTTTTGCTTTAGCGCTTGCATCCGCTCACGCTATCGAGCTAAAAGAATGGGTCAAGTAACCGGCTTGAATCATCCAGCGCATAAATTCATCAATCACTAATCCATTGGGGCATTGCACCAAGCTGAGGCCATCCACTGTGCAATCCCCTTGGCCAGTGTGATGAAGGCTGATCAAAAATTTTTCGCCGCTGAGGCCACACACCTCAGGGTCGCTGCGCACCACCACATCCAGTTCACTGCCAAGGCGAGTAATCAATCTTCTTAATTCACTCCAACTCGGAGTTTGAGTCATGGATTTTGCCGCTCAATCGGTTGGGGGTTAGAAGGCAAAGGCGGTTTTGGTATAGGTAGCAACATTGCAACCAATGCGCAGAGGGCTACTGCGGCGATTGCCGCGCCGGGGGCAGCCCAGCTATGCAACATCGCTGGGGTAGCGGCTTGATGCTTTTGAGGCTTCACCAGGGGCTGCTTAAAGCTCAAGCCCTGGCGTGGATCCAGCAGCATTTGGTCTAAGCATTGGGTGAGATCTGCTAATTCAGCATCGTCAAGCTGTAAATCAAGCGGCGGTGTGTTCGGTTGGCTGCTTATCAGTTGCAATTGATGGCCCCGTCCCCTTGGGGCTACCACCACAACTGCGGTTTTGCTTGTTTGTTTATGGGCAGCTCCGCTGAGCATTAGGCGCACGTAAGGCAGCACAGTTTCAACTAACGCCTCTAGGTGCTCCCGTTTGCCTTGCAGTGAAGCCCGTTGGCCAAGATTCAATTCCCATGAGGTAAGAATTGATAGAAGCGTCTCACTGTTGCCTGGGCTTTGGGATTGAGCGCTTACGTCTGGAAGACCCTTTAATTCCAGGCGACAGCTGGATTGCTCATAACGCAGGGCCATGCCTCCAAAGGAATTCATCTAGTAACCGTCCATCAAGCTCGCCCCTAACCGTTGCATGCCTGCTCCCCCTGCGCAAAGAGCAAGGGTTTGCACAACCTCACGGCGACGCTGCGCCCCGGTTTTTTGATCTAACAACAAACGCACCGCCCCCCTTTTTAAATTCATCCTTTCACTAATTAAATCGTTGTAGCGCTCTTGGAAAAGGGCCCAGCGCTGATTGGTTAATTCATCCGGTTCACTGCTGGAAAGCAGTTGACGCAACATTGGATAAAGCCGTTGGGAAAGGCTGCACACCAAAAGAATCAAGCCCTCTTGCTCTTCAATGCTCCACTCCCCCCTGCGACTTGCCCTCCTAAGGGGGTTGCGACAGCGAGTTTTCCATAGGGCAACTCGATCTGGGAAGGGCTGTTGTAGATCCAACTGCTCACAGCTCCAAAGCATCGCTTCACTGCCGTGTAGATCCAAAGCCTCTATTGCAAGTAGCAATAAATCAAGCCGTTCCATTCCCCTGCGCGGTAACGGACGCTTTTGGTTTAGCGGGAGTTGAAGGTTCAAAAATAAGGGGCCAATGGCTGCGATGATGGCAGTAGAGCAGGCATATCGTCACCCCCTGCCCAATGCCGGTAGCCATGGATCAATCCCAAAACCAGCAATTGCGGGCCTTGGTGCGGGATGTTCCAGATTTTCCAAAGCCGGGAATTTTATTTAGAGATCTCACCCCATTAATGCGCGATCCAAGCATTTGGAATTTAGTAATACAGGAATTAGCAGAGAAGCTGGCATCCCATTCACCTGAATTAATTGTGGGCATAGAAGCCCGAGGATTTTTAGTTGGGATTGCGCTTGCCTCTGCCATGGGTAAGGGTTTTGTGCCAGTGCGTAAACCAGGAAAATTACCGGGATCAGTTATTGGTATTGATTACAGCTTGGAATACGGCAGTGATCGCTTAGAAATCCAAGCTGATGCTTTAGCTGCTGGGCAAAAGGTGTTGATAATTGATGATCTTTTAGCCACGGGAGGTACAGCGGCGGCATGTTCAGCTCTTGTGGCGAAAGTGGGTGCAAAAGTTTGCGGCTATGGATTTATTGCAGAATTAACAGATCTTTCAGGGCGGGCACGTTTAAAAGAAAAAGAACCGGTAGAAGTGCTAATTAGTTATTAAAAAGAACTTTTTATTGACGCTCCTGCCAGTCGAAAACTTGATTTAATTGCCCTAAACTCAACAAACCAAATCGCCATAAGGTAACTGGCAAAGGCGCCTGCTCTTGAACCGCTTGGCGTACTCCCAAAGCCAAGGCGTCTTCGCTCAGGCCGATATCCCTGCGGATGAATTCCACAAGGGCAGATTGGGGAACGGGTTGTGGAGAGGTTGTAATTACCATGGCCTGCAGTGTGCCGCTAAAAAAAGCAGATAGCTATTAAGAAAGAATTAAAAAAGGTTTGGTTTTTAATTTGCCCACCCTCCATTTGCCATTTTTAGGCTCAATTGCCTGAGGGTTGCACTGCTTTTTAGTAGTTGCAGCAGCCTGCAGCGCAGCCAGCGCAGCAGCGGCTGCTGGTTAGAAAATATTCGCACTAAGGCATCTGTTGCCACCATGGTGCAGATCAGGTCCAGCCAGCGACGTCGCTGATATCTACGCAGCATTACAGCCAAATTTGTACCCCTGAAGCGCATACGCCTGGCTTCTGAAACCAAAACAGCTACATCGCGCCAACAAAGATTTAGGCCCTGCCCCCCCACTGGATGGCAACGGTGGGCACTTTCGCCGCAAAGCAATTGATTGCCATGCACCAATTTCGGAACAATGCGCCATTCCACAGGGAAAGCGCCGGGTTTATCAAGCAGTGCGATTGGCTTCAGTTGGATTGGCAGAACCTGCGCCAGAGCTTCTAGCAACGCGGCTGGATCAAGAGCTGCCCTCTCCTGGCAACGTTTAAATGGGGCACTCCAAACAACTTGGTATCTATTACCCCCAAGCGGAAGTACAGCTAAGGGGCCTTCTGGGCGAAACATTTCCCAGGCCGTATGGGCTGGTTGAATTCCAGCGAATTGTTGCTCTGGCAACAATTCCAATTGAACTGTTAAGCAGCCCTGCCGGTATGGCCAACCATAAAATCCAATTCCCAGCGCTTTGCGACTCGCTGAATTGCCACCTTCTGCAATAACTTTCAGCTGGCTTTGTGAATTGTTTAGCGGGCTATCAGGAGCAATAGTTTCGCCAACTCGCCACTCGATTAAGGGGTTTTGCCTGCAGCGCTCCAGCAGTAAATACATTAAGTTTGGGTGATTAATAATCCATCCCAAATCTTGGTTATTTTGATGGAAGCAAACTGATTTATGATTGCTGCTGTCGCTTAATTGCAAGGTTTTAAAGGCCTGACTATCTTTAATTAAATCTTGCCAAATGCCAATTTTTGTTAATAAGCTTTTGCTAGAATGGGTAAGGGCATAGGCGCGGCTACGGCTGCTCAGTTGCTGCACTGAAAGGGGATCGTTCAATACAACTTTCCAGCCGGCATCCGCCAAGCCAAGAGCGGCTATGCAGCCGGTGGGCCCTGCTCCACTCACCAGTGCATAAAAAGTATTTGAAGGAGCAGTGCTACCCATAAAGAAACCCGCTGCAGAAATTCTGCCGCGGGTGATTGAACTTCTGCGGTTTGATTGGGGCGGATATCAACCCAAGCCAAGCAATCCGTGGGTGAAGGATTGGCCACCAAGCATATTTTCGGTAACCAATAGGGCAATAAATCCGAGCATTGCCATGCGGCCATTTAATTTTTCAGCGCGCTCGTGGAAGCCCCAACCACTTTCTGGGCTCACAACCTGCATACGTGGTTCAGCTGCAAAGGCATTCAAGCGGCCGCCATCTTCAGTGGTAACAGTGGCGCCACGGATAGTGGCCTTCGAAGAAGCGGTTGCAGGTGCGTTGGAATCCATTGCTATACATGAAACTTTAAGAATAGTATCACATTGTTGCGCTTCGTTACAAGGGCTGGCTAGGCATGCCGGAGGCCTGGCATCTAGTTGGTAACCCCTTCAATGCGATCTTCGATCTCCTGGTACAGCTCCTGTAACTGTTGGATATTTTCTTCAGAGGTTTCCCAATAACCGCGTCCGTGAACTTCAAGTAATGTGCCAACGATTCGGCGGTAGCTGTGGGGATTTAAATCCATTAAACGCTTGCGCATTTCAGCATCATTTATAAAGGTTTCATTAGCTTCTTCATATACAAAGTTATCTACAGCACCGCTGGTGGCACTCCATCCCAAAGTGAAGTTGAGGCGTTTTGCCACTTCCCTAACCCCTTCGTAGCCTGAATTAAGCATCCCCTCGTACCATTTGGGATTTAATAATTTTGTACGTGAATCAAGCCTGATTGTTTCACCGAGTGAGCGCACCTGGGCATTTGCGGTGGTGGTGTCTGCTATGTAACTGGTGGGTGCTTTGCCGTCTGCCCGAAGCCCAGCGATTAATTTTGTGGGATCGGAATCAAAATAATGGCTCACATCTGTAAGGGATATTTCGGCGGAATCCAAGTTTTGAAAAGTTACATCGGCTGTTTTCATAACTGATTCAAAAACATCCCGGTTTTGATTCATCTCACCTGGGTTGTCTGCGTTGAATGCGAAGGTTTTACGGTTTAAATACATTTCCTGCAGCTCTTCTTCTTCCTCCCAGCTGCTGTTTTCAACCGCAAGGTTTACATTAGAGCTGTAGCTGCCACTAGCATTAGAAAATACTCTAGTGGCAGCATCTCGCAAGCTGCTGCCTTGAATTTTTGCCTGCTCTAAAGCATGGCGCCGCACAAAATTAAGTTCGAGGGGTTCATCAGCCTCAGCTGCTAATTTAACGCCTTGATCAATTAATCCCATCTGGTTTATAAATAAATCTCTAAATACGCCAGAACAGTTAACAACCACATCAATGCGCGGGCGGCCAAGTTCCTCAAGGCTGATCAATTCTAATTTGTTTACCCTACCCAAGGAATCAGCAACTGGCTTAACTCCTATAAACCAAAGTATTTGAGCTAAAGATTCGCCGTAGGTTTTTATATTATCTGTACCCCACAATACGCAAGCAATTGTTTCAGGCCAGCTGCCTTGCTCAGCTTTTTGGCGTTCGATCAGTCGATCAACAACAACTTTTGCCGCTGCTATAGCCGCTCTTGTTGGTATCGACTGGGGATCCAAAGCATGAATATTTTTGCCACTTGGCAGCACCCCAGGATTTCGGATTGGGTCGCCGCCTGGCCCTGGCAGAATGTATTCACCATCCAGGGCTCGCAACAAACTTTCCAATTCCATATCTGCGCAAATCTGCTCTAAGCAAAAACGTAGATAACCAAATAATTTATCTAAAGCGACGTTATCCACTGCTGTAAATCCAGCTTTGCAGCAAGCTTTTTGCCAGGGGCTGGTTAATTTAAAACCTACTTTTTCTAGCAGTTGTAATAACCAGCCAAAGTTTTGGCGCAGGCTTACCCTGCCATCGCGGCCGGTAACAACTTTTACCATTGCCCCAACTGCAAGCCGGCAAGTGACGGTAATTTTTTGATTTAGTTCTACATCTGATAACACTCCCTCGTCGTTACCTTTGTAAATGCTGCTAATAGTGCGGCCAATGCTTTCAGCCAGTAGCCCTGGCAGACCCCTTAGGTTTTCCTCCTCTCTTTCAAGAGCGGCAATGCTCACAAGAGTGGCAACTGCTTCTTCCGCTGTGGGTGGTTTGCCGATTGTGTGCAAACCACAGGGCAGTAGCCGGCTCTCAATTTCCATGAGCTGCCGATACACCGCACCAACAACAGCATCACGTTCTGCTTTATCTAAGCCTTGAGAATCGTTATCAGGCAGATTTACATCTTTATCTAAATTGCATAAACGAGCGGTTTCCACGATGGCATTAACAATCTGAACACCTCTACTACTTTCTCGCAATTGTTGATAAGAACCAACGAGTTCGCCAAGTTCTTTTAGCCCTTTATATAGGCCGGCATTCTCGGCCGGTGGTGTGAGATAACTTATCGTAGAAGCATATCCTCTTCTTTTGGCAATCGTTGCTTCTGATGGATTGTTAGCAGCATAATAATAAAGGTTTGGTAATTCGCCAATTAATGAATCTGGATAACAATTGTCACTCATGCCCATCTGTTTTCCAGGCATAAATTCAAGCGAACCGTGGGTGCCGAAATGAAGCACAGCATCAGCGCACCAAACTTTTTCAAGATATGTGTAATAAGCAGCAAAACCGTGATGGGGGCTAGCGCTCCTTGAATAAAGCAGCCTCATCGGATCACCCTCATAGCCAAATGTGGGTTGAACTCCAACAAAAACATTGCCGAAATGCCGGCCATAAATAAGGAGGTTTTGACCATCCGAGTTGAGTTGCCCGGGTGGTTTGCCCCAGTTTTCTTCTAATCTTTCCGAATAAGGGGTGAGCTTTTCATATTCAGCAACGCTCATCCTGTGGGCGATAGCTAGTTCGGGGGAACCCTCCATCGCTTCAGGATCTTTGAGAATTAATTCCATAAGTGCTTTTGCTGTTGTTGGCACATTTCCCACCTGATATCCACGGGCGCGCATCTCTTCTAAAACCCGATGAATTGAGCCAAATACGTCTAGATAGGCTGCGGTGCCAACATTTCCTTTATCAGGTGGAAAGCTAAAAACAGTGATAGCTAGCTTCTTTTCAGCCCTTGGTTTTAAGCGCAGATTGGCCCAGCGGATCGACCTTCCGGCAATTGCCTCAACGCGATCCTGCAATGTGTGAGCTTTACCGGTGGCATCATCACGGCCGCTTAGCACTATTGGTTCAATAGCCCCATCCAATTCAGGAATAGCTATTTGTAGTGCCACCTGCACCGGATGCAAACCAAGGTCACTACCTTCCCATTCCTGGGTGGTTTGAAACACCAATGGCAGTGCAACCATGTAGGGCCGGTTGAGTTTTTTTAGGGTTTCAATCGCCTTTGGATGGTCTTGGCGGGCCGGCCCGCCAACTAATGCAAATCCAGTTAGCGATACAGCGGCATCAACTAAGGCTTGATTTGGATTTAAGGGATCAAAAAAGTAACTAATTACCGGTTTAGAGAAATCTAAGCCGCCACAAAATACAGGAATTACCCTTGCGCCTCTATATTCAAGTTCTTGAATTAGTGCAACGTAGTGAGCGTCGTCGCCGGTAACGATGTGGCTCCGCTGGAGCACAAGCCCTATCAATGGCCCAGAACCTAAATCACTGCGGCTATTGCTCCAATTAAGGTATTCTTTAATATCCTCGAACATCGCAGGAGCAAGAGGATGCCATATCCCCAGATCTGGGAATACAACAGGGTCTAATACGTTTATATCTGCTCTTTCACCTTCGCTAATCGGGTATACATATTTATCAGCAAGCATTAATAATAAATTTTTTAGATTATCTGGAGTTCCCCCTAGCCAATACTGAAAACTAAGCATAAAGCTTCTTGCATCTTGAGCTTTTTCAATTGGTAAATACTTCAATACTGTTGGCAAGGTATTTAATAGTTTAAGCATCGCATCTTGAAAGCTGGCTCCCCCAGCTTCTTTGCGTTTGCGCATAAATTGGGAAATCGCACTTTTGCTTTGCCCCAGTTGAGTCATTGAAAAACTACCCAACTTGTTTAATCGCATCACCTCGGGCATCGAGGGAAAAATCACCGTTGCCTTTAGGCGATCGCGATGGGGGGCAACCGCTTCTACAACTTTCTGAGCAAGATCTTCAATGAAAATCAATGAGGCAATAAATACATCAGCCGCGGCTACATCAGCACAAAATTGTTCGTAATTTTCTTGATCTCTTAACTCCTCAATTAAGTAACCACAAAGCTCAACTGAAAAATCAACGGATTGATCATTTAGGGCGTTTGCCGCTTGGGTTAATGAATTTTGATATTGCGGTTCTAAAACTAGATAAACCACCCTCATAACATTCCGAGAGGCGTTGGGGCCTGGGCTCACCCTGCGACTGGCGGAACGAACTTGGGTAAACATGCAGCTCTGGTTTTGATAAGTAAAGATTACGGAGTAATAGTGCCTAGCGTTGAATTTTGCTCGAATCCGTGAACAAACCTATTCCAGTCGTAGTTGCCGGGGCTTTAGGCCGGATGGGGGCTGAACTTGTTAAAACTTTGCAGGCTTGCGCCGATTGCGAGTTGGTTGCCGCGATCGACACCACCCCAGGCCAGGAGGGTGAGGATGTGGGGCTAGCCCTTGGTTTGAAAGCGCTTGAAGTGGCCGTAACGGCTGATCTTGAGGGCAGTTTGTGTATGGCTAGCCAACAGCATCCAGGCTCGGTGTTAGTGGATTTCACCCATCCCAAGGTGGTTTATCAGCACGCTAGGGCTGCGATTGCCTATGGAGTGGCGCCTGTAATTGGCACCACAGGGCTCAGCCCTGAACAAATTCAAGATCTAGCCGATTTCGCCGTTAAAGCCACAATGGGAGCAGCCGTAATTCCCAATTTTTCGGTGGGGATGGTGCTGCTTCAGCAGGCCGCTGCTGCCGCAGCTCGGTTCTACAACCACGCCGAACTGGTGGAGCTTCACCACAACCGCAAGGCGGATGCCCCAAGCGGCACCTGCATCAAAACAGCTGAATTAATCGAGGAGCTCGGCAAGAGCTTTAATTCCCCTGAACTTGATGAGCATGAAAGCTTGGCTGGCTGCCGCGGCGGATTGCGAGAAAGCGGTTTGAGGCTTCATTCAATTCGCCTGCCGGGGCTGGTGGCCCACCAGGAAGTGCAATTTGGGGCGGCTGGGGAGCGCTATGTGTTGCGCCACGACACGTTTGATCGAGCCGCCTATATGCCAGGTGTATTGCTAGCCATACGCAAGGTGCGCCAGTTGCCAGGTTTGGTTTATGGCCTAGAGCGCTTGCTGTGAAGCGCTAACGCGACAAACTAAGCGGATGCTTCTTCCCCTAAAGCCAGGTGAACTGCAGCGGTTGATCCCTGCGGTAGCAAGTGGCCCTCAATTTAGTTTTTGTTCTGGCAGCCCCCAGCTGGTGTTGCAGCGGGTTTTGATATCCACCCTCGGAGGGCTAATTCCCCTCTTAGTGGCCCAGGGGGGCTTCGGCTCCCGCTGGAGCAACCTCTGGCTCGTATTCGGCCTCGTAATGCTTCTCTATGTGCTCTGGGGGCCGATCGTCCAGGCCGGTGGCCGCAATGGCCAGCTCCGTAAATATCCGGCGGCTGCCTTGTTTGAAGGCCAAATTAAGGATCTCTACACCAAGGAAAAACTAGAAGGGCGCCAAGAAACCACCGATAAAGAGGGCCGACTTGAATTAGTGGAAAATCGCCGTACCTGGCTTTGCCTTGAACTTGGGGATGAAGATGGTTACCTGGCGCAATTGCGTTTTCCCCTCGATAAGGCCCATAAGGCTTTGAGAAAGGGAATGACGATTCGCTGTCTTGTGCTCTCTGAACGGGCTGATTTTTCCAAAATTGCCAGGCTTTCCGATGGCTGGGTGCCCCAAGCCAAGCTTTGGGTGGGCGACTATCCCTATTTACTCAGGCCTGCTTTTGAAGAAATTTGTCTGCGACGCTTGCGGTAGCTGAATAAGGCCATAAAGCATCAGCCATGGCGCACACCTGCAGCATCGCTGCCACATCGTGCACCCGCACCATTGCCGCTCCAGCGGCGATCGCTTTGCACACTGTTGCTGCAGTTCCCCAGCTACGGGCACGAGCTCTTTTTTCATTTAAAATTTCGCCAATAAATCGCTTTCGGCTCGGCCCTACCAGCAATGGATAACCGTGGGCGGCTAAGAGCGGTAAGCCCTCAAGTAATTCGAGATTTTGGTCTTTGTTTTTGGCGAAGCCCAAGCCTGGATCCCACCACAGCTGGCTTGGCTTGATCCCAGCTGCTATGGCAGCAGCGCTGCGTTGCAACAGCTCATCTTCCACTTCCAGCACCACATTGTTGTAGTTATTTAGATCTCCCATTGATTGACTATTACCGCGCCGATGCATCAATACATAGGGGCAAGCTGCTTTTGCTACTAAGGGCAACATTGCTGAATCAGCTGTGCCTGCAGACACATCATTTACCCAATTCACTCCGTGGGCCAGTGCCACTGCTGCTACGGGTGCATGAAATGTATCTATCGAGAGCAATAAATCTGCGGGTAGATCGCTTGCTCGTCTGGCTTGGCAGATCAGGCTAAAAAGGGGCAGAAGCCGTTCTAATTCCTGTTCAGGACTTAATTCGATGGCCCCCGGGCGTGTGCTTTGGGCGCCGATATCAATTATTGCTGCTCCCTGTTTTGCCATGCGAACCAAGGCTTTAAAAGCACGGCTGGGGTCGTAAAAGAGCCCCCCATCGCTAAAGGAATCAGGGGTGATATTTAAAACCCCCATCACCCTGGTTGCACGGGTCAAATCTTTTATTTCAGTAGGAAGTTGGCAATTCGGGCGAATCCTTCAGCTTCAAGTGAGGCACCCCCAACTAACACCCCGTCGATATCAGACATCGCCATTAATTCATCGATGTTGCCTGCTTTAACTGATCCTCCGTAT
>Ga0310320_10002_pt1 | contig 22741 bp, 18 predicted proteins | sample LakEriER3TotalD5_FD_195534 | JGI IMG/M metagenome (GOLD analysis project Ga0310320, IMG submission 195534) | Enriched freshwater cyanobacterial communities from Lake Erie, Ohio, United States - ER36.Total.D5 (v2) (version 2) | ecosystem: Environmental > Aquatic > Freshwater > Lake | place: USA... | reverse complement strand
AATTGGAGGTTATGAAGGAGATAGTGAAACCGGAACTCCCCTAGCCACCGCAGAGATTTACGATCCAAAAACCGGCACTTTTGCTTTAACTGGATCGCTTGCAATCGGGCGACGAAACCACACCGCCACCCTACTTAATGATGGAACTGTTTTAGTGGCTGGTGGTTACAATGGAGATTATCTAAATTCTCCAGAAATCTATAATCCCAAAACTGGAACATTTAGCAGTAGTACGCCAATGTCTAACAATAGGCGGTTTCCATCCGCTTCACTTTTAGCAAATGGTGAGGTTATTTTAGTTGGAGGTTTTGATAATGGCAACGTGCCAAGCGGAACAATGAATTCCGCCGACCTATATTCACCAACCAAGAAGCAATTTACGCCAACGGGAGCCATGCAAACGGCCCGCGGACGGCACACCGCAACAAATTTGAACAACAATGAAATTTTAATCACTGGTGGATACAATGGGCTTACAGTTTTTCAATCAGCAGAAATATATAATAGCTCAACCGCAAAATTTGCAGCAACAGGATCGATGAACCACGCTCGCTGGCGCCACACAGAAACCTTACTTACTAATGGCAACGTATTAATTATTGGCGGAGAAGATTCAAACAACGTGCTATCTAGTGCCGAAATATTTGTTACCTTAACTAAGCCCCCAGCGGAATAAGCTTACCTATGCTAGGGTTTGGATAAATACATGCAAAATTAATGAATTCTGCCCAATTCTCATTGTTCATATACTTGTTTCAAGCCGGTTTTTTTCAGCAGCCGGGCGCCTTATTAATGTGGCAAACAATATTGCAAAGCCTATCAACACCTTCTGTGGCATCAAGCCCAGCCGCGCAATCAAGTTTATTTACGCCATTTTTTGCCTATGAAAGTGGCACCACGATTCCACCATCTTATCCAACAACTTACGGCCTGCAAGGCATCACTGGTGGCAATAGTAGTGGTGACTATATCATCACTGGAACCAAAAATATAGCTGCTGTCGGCGGCAATCCAGCAGCACAGGGAATTGTTTACCAAGGGCCCATTAATGCAAGCAACACATCCCAAGGCAATGGCAGCGGCACCTGGACAATAATGAATGTTCCCAATGGAATTAATACCATAAATAATTCCACAGTGAATAGTTATATAAATACAAGTATTTATGGAGTAGATAATCTTGGCAATGGCCTTGTAAATCTTGTTGGTTCAGTTATGCCAGCTAACGTAACTTATGACAGTGCTGGATTTCCAGCAAGCATCCTTGGATTTTACTACGCAGGGCCAATTATAACAACACCAAATAAGAATGACTTTCAAGTATTTCAACCAAAGTTTGCCGATGGTAGTTTAGCTAATTACACATTCATCCACAGCATTAATGGTGGATTAGCTGTTGGTGGTTACGATTCTTTCCCAACTCGCCCTGGTATTCACGCTTTTATATATAATCCAACCGCCAGTGATTCCAATAAACAAAAAGATATAATTATTCCAGGTAGCGATAACGCCCTAACCAAAACCGCCTATGGTATTTGGCATAATCAAGGCTCGAGTTACACCATTGCAGGTGGTGTTGGCCTTCAATATGATGCCAGCCGCAAAAAAACTATCGGCAATCAATCCGAAGGCTTTGGCTCTGCCTATCTATTGGATTACGACTCTATTACAGGCCTATTTACTAACTACAAAACCTTTAATTACCCATCTACAAGTTCTTCAAAAACGCTTGAAACCCACTTCGAGGGCATTTGGTATAACGGCAATGGCACATACAAATTGCCAGCCACTATTTCTCCAGGGCCCAATGGCAGCCTTGGGGCTGCAGCTACTGCAACAATCACCAGAGATAACTTAACTGGTGGATTTTCAAACGCCAGCTGGGAAATACTGCCCCTTAATTACCCTTCCACTGGCGCCGTTCCAGTTTTAACAACAAACGATTCCATCTTTGATAAAGCAAGCGTTGGACTTTACACATTAAGCTCGGGGAATACTTATGATTTTGCATTCTTAAATGCAACCTAAAACTTATTATTTAATCTTTATCAATTTCTTTTGCCCGCTCCTGCCAAAGCCGTTTACCTAATTCCGGCCCCGGTTGATAACCCATTCCCAGCAATTCCTTGCCGCTAATGGCTGGTCGCTGTAATCGCCAACGCAATAACCAACGCAATAAATGATATCTAGCAGGCTCAGCTGGCTGCAAAAGTACCAGTAACACCGCTAATGGTTGGCCGCCATTGCCGGGTTTTTCTAAGGCGGCAGTCCACTGCGATGGCAGCCAACCATTGCTGTGGCGCTCCCTTTGCAACCAATGGCGCAGCTCAGCCACTTGGCCAAGCAGCTCCGATAGCCGTTGGGGAAGTTGCAAACGCTCTGCAATCGCTTGTTTATCAGCCGCCGCGCCGGGGGCTAGATCAATCAATGCAAAGAGCCTTAATTCCGCCGCCGTAAACGCCGGCTCCAAAGAGGCACCCCAGCGGCCAAAACGGCTCAAATAGCGGGCGCTACCCCTTGGCAACCGCCGCCAACCGCGCTGCATTAGTTCCAAACCGCGCCACTGCTCAAGCAACGCCAAGGCCCCACGCCAATTGGTTTCAGCAAACAACAATTCCAATTCCATTCGCAACCTTGCCCCTAAAGCCGGAGCCCCCGGGGGCCAGGGCCAGCTATTGAGCATCACGCTTGCCTGCTCCCAACTCGAGGGGGCCCATTGCAAATCAAACCTTGCTCCGTAGCGAACCGCCCTGATCAAGCGGGTGGGATCATCCCTAATGCTGCCGCTATGGAGAAGTTGCAATTGTTTGGCTGCTAAATCTTTTCTGCCCCCAAAAAGATCTAATAATTCCAGGTTTGGTAATCGCATTGCAAGGGCATTAATGCTGAAATCACGCCGTTGCAAATCAATTTGCAGATTTGCAGATTCCACGCTCGGGTGATCACCTGGAAAGCCATAGTTTTCGCTGCGGGCTGAGCTCAAATCACAGAACAACAAGCCGCCATTAGTTTGCAATTGCAACCTAGCAGTGCCGTAGTTGCTATACGGGGTGCACTGCAACAGCTGATAACCAAGCGGCAACTGAGAAGCGGCGGCAGCAGCAACAATCGCCTCAGCCAGCACCAAGGCCGGCCAGCTCGCCGGCCCTTCCACCACCAGATCAAGATCTTTTAATGGCAGCGCTTGCCCCAGCAATTGATCCCGCACCGCACCACCCACCAAGCTCAATTGCAGCTGCAAAGGAGTTGCAATAGCCACTAACCATTCAATCCACACCGGATAAGGCAAACTCATGGGCGCAAGCGCCATAGGCCTGTGAAGGATCTCGCTAAGCCTGCCCGTTGGTGGAACAAGTGCAAGCAACCAAAGCGGGTATTAGCCGAAAGGTTGGTGCCAAAACTGGAACATTGCCGTGGTGAGATCTGGGCCGATTTCCTGCGCTATTGCTTAATTCGGCTGCAACCAGGCCTGAGGGCAACCAAAGCGGCAAACGCTGATTTCTGCTTGCTATTGCCACCGGATTGGCGAATTACAGCGGGTCAACAAAAGCGCTTAAAGCGTTTACTAAGTGCCAGGCAACATTGGAGCAATGCTCTTGTTGTTAGCTGCGACGACTGGCTGCCCCAAGCAAATGGCAAACGGGCCTGGCGTCATAAAGGGAGGCTCGATCCCTTTCTTGATGGCGCGATCGGAGCAGCAGAAGGTCCGCTTTGGTTAAGCAACGCTGTATTGCAGCAGCTGGGGCCTCCCCCAAAAACCGCCCCTGAAAGAATTCAATGGCGCAGCCAGTTAATGGCTTGCGTTGGTGTCCAGAAATGGGCCCATGTGCCACTACCGCTTGTGCAGGCGCCACTGCCAAGCCTAAAGCCACAATTAGTTAGCCCAAAAGGCAATCCACTTGTGAGTGTATTGATCCCCAGTGGTGGCTTTTCCAAACCCATCAAGGGCCATTCCACCTTGCTACTGCGCCACTGCCTGCAAGCTCTACTTAGCCGCAGCAGCTATCGCAACTTAGAAATCGTAGTAATCGATGCAGGAGAACTAAATCAAGAACTACTTGTTGAACTAGAAGGACTCACCACTGCTGAGCTCGGCCCAGGCCGTTGGCGCCATGAACGCAGTCAAAATCCATACAGCTACAGCGAACGTATCAACCAGGCCGCTGCCATTGCCAAAGGTGAATGGCTACTTCAACTAAACGACGACACTGAATTGCTAGAGCCAAATTCGATCGCCTCCATGCTCGAACTAGCCCAGCGCCCTGGGGTGGGAGTAGTGGGCGCGCTGCTGCTTTATCCAAATGGCCGCGTGCAACATGCCGGAGTAGCTATCGACAAGCTTGCTCCCCGCCATGGCTGGTGCGGCTGCTCAATAGAAGCCTTGCCAGTTGATTTAGTGATTGCACCACGGGCTTTTCAAGCTGTAACAGCAGCTGTATGCATGTGCAGCACTGCCTTATGGCAGCAACTTGCTGGCCTCAAGCTCAACCTACCCATTAACTATGGGGATGTGGACTTTTGCTTAAGGGCCCGCGAAACTGGCCTAGCTGTGTTGCTGGATCCTTCCAGCCGCTGGCTGCATTTAGAATCCGCTAGCCGCCCCTTAAATGCAATTTCCCCAGAGTTGGAATTATTTAAAGAGCTTTGGGGTTCAACCCTTGGCGGCAATTGGAGCGTGGATCCATATGTTTCCCGTTGGAGAGAACTACTGGCCAGCAAAACAAATTAACTGTGATTACCATCTCATTCAAGTTATTTAATATGGAAATTAAACAACTTGAATCCAGCTTAAAAGAATTCTATGGAAAACTTAAGGCAAACAAATCGTCATTACATCCGATTGATGTTTTAATACCAATTTCAGTAGCCTATATATTGTTGCCCAACAACCCGATACCTAGCAACACATTCGCAGTAACTTGGACGATATGGCAGTTGATTTTTTCACCAAAAAAATTGCGCTGGGCGATGTGGCCCATAGCAACTGTATTGCTAGTTTCAGTGCGCACCTGGTGGCTTAATGAGCAACCAGGCCTGGTATCAGGAGCAGATGGATTAATGATTGTTGTTAGCATGCTGGCGGCAGTAAATATAAACCAAAAACGTTGGTATTTTATATTAATATCCTGCTTAGCGGCATTGCCATTGGCAGCTCTTCAGCTAAGCCCAAAACCTTGGACTCCAAATCCCTTTGTTGGAGTTAATCCTGGAGGATATCTATTAGGGCTACTTTTAGTAATTGCAATAGCATGGTATTCAAAGCCAGGAAAATCATTAATTAGTGTTATTATATCTAGTATGTCTTCTGCTCTAGCCCTTCTGCTTGTATGGCAAACGGGCTCAAGAGCCGCACTGGTAAGTTCGTTTTTAGCATTAGCAATAGTCTTTTTACGAGAAAGAATGCAAGACAAATCTGTATGGCGCGAGATATCGCTGCTCACTATCTTTACTGGACTATGTCTTGGCCTTAAACAATTAATTTCCCCCTCTAGCAGTGGCGTTCCAGGTCTTAACATCAGCTCTGACCTGGGCCGCATTCTGATAGGCAAATGTTATCTTAATTTACCGCTAACAGGAAGTAATCGACTTCTTTATGGAGTTGGTTTTGAACGACCAAAAGCGTTTTGCCAAGAAATAATCAATGGCGGAATTGCGGATCACTCACACAATCTTTACCTGCAAATCTGGGCTAATTCAGGAATATTGGGATTACTAGGAGTTGCTCTTTTAGCCATCTTACTTATTCAGGCTTGGCTGAAAGTGGGATCTGATCTAGATGTATTCACTCGTAGAGCAGGAAAAGTAGCACTGCTTTACTTAATTTTTCAAGGTTTTTTTGACCTTTCGCTATTGCATTTGCCAATTATACAGGTATTCACAGGTATCACTTTATCTGCCCCAATCCGCAAAATGTCTTTAAACTCCGCTTAATTATTTGATAGCGACTGGTCTGCCGCTGATGCTCAAGATCACTAACTCTATCCAATAAAGTAGCGATGTGCTTACAAAAAAAATCATGATGATGGCTTACAAGTGTATTAACTATCTGCTGCCGCTCCGCAGAACTCCAACCTCGATTTCTCGATTTAATTTTTACGCGCACATCAAGAATAACTGCATGTAATTGATGCACCTGCTCGCCACGCTCCAGTAAAGACAACCAAAAATCCCAATCCTCCCATCCATGCTTCATAGCAACTTGATATCCCCCAACATCACTCCAAGCCTCTCGCTTAAATAATGCAGATACTGGAATAACATTACCAAGTGCCATAACAGATTCGTTATATTTTGGAAAATCACTAACTGCAGATCGTCCACCAAAAAAGCGCACACTTCCGTAAATAATTCCTCTCGAAGGATCTTCTTTCACAGCATTCCAAAGGCTATCCAAAGCGGTTGGCCGCATCAAATCGTCTGCATCTAAGGGGAAAATCCAGGGTGATTTACAGCATTCGATAGCTCTATTTCTAGCCATTGACGGACCCTGATTGGCTTGCCTCATTACATAAAGATTTTCAAGGCCTGGGTAACCCTCCACTATTAACTTATCTATTAAATTAATAGTTAATTGTTCGCTACTTCCGTCGTCTACTACTACTACTTCCGCAGCAGGAAGTAGTTGAGCTTTCACAGACGCCAGTGCTGCTTCGAGCGTAGCTCCATCATTAAAACAAGGAATAATAACAGCGATCTGCGCAAAATTGTTGATCATTATATAAACATCAATTCATTTAACAAGCCGGATCGGGGCTAAACGGGGATCGAGAATCTTTGGGCCCATGCCTGCAAATTTAACGGCGATTGAGATCTTCTCACCACTACCAAATAAATGACTAACTTTGCCATCTCCAAAAACATCATGTTGCAAGCAATCACCCACTGCCCAGCTGTGGCCACTAATTTTATTTGCCCCTGCTCGCGGCATTGATGGTTCGCGATCAATCCTGGTAAGCCGCTCCAGCCGTTGCTCGCGCCTTAAAGCCGCGCCCCCACTGCTGGGCATATCACCTTGAATCAAAGCCTCTGGCAATTCCGCTAAAAATGCCGATGGCACCGCAGGTTCCCGCATGCCCCCCCATAGCCTTCTTTCGCTGGCGTGGGATAAAAACAAGCGCTCCTTTGCTCTTGTAATACCCACATAACAAAGCCGACGCTCCTCCTCCATAGAAGCGGGATCTTCTAAAGAGCGATAGCTCGGAAATAACCCCTGCTCAAGGCCCACCATGAATACCACTGGAAATTCAAGCCCTTTGCTTGCATGCAAGGTCATTAAAATTACACGTTCTGCTGCAAGATCCTTATCATCTGCATCACTTGCTAGGGCCGCTGATGATAAAAAGCCCTCCAAATCTCCCTCTTCATTTTCTTCTTGATATTGCAATGCTGCATTAACAAGTTCCTGCAAGTTGCGGCGGCGCTCCTCCGCTTCATCAGTAGCTTCTGCTATTAATTCCGCCACATAACCGCTGCGTTCCAGCACCAGTTGCACCATTTCACTGGGGCTTGCAGTTGAAAGCCGGCTACGTAAATCAGCTAGCAGCTCGGCAAATTGCAACAGGCCCCGGGCTGATCTTCCCGCCAAGGTGCGCACCGCTTCCCCATCGCTTACCACCTCCCATAGGGGAACCCCCAGCTGGCTAGAGGCATCATTGAGTCGCTCGATTGTGGTTTTGCCAATGCCTCTTTTCGGCACATTTAATACCCGCAATAAACTCACTGAATCAGCAGGATTTACAAGTAAACGTAAATAACCAAGCACATCTTTGATCTCGCGGCGATCATAAAAACGCAAACCACCTACAACGGTATAAGGCACCCGCCAACGCACTAGGGATTCTTCAATCGCCCGCGATTGTGCATTAGTGCGATATAGAACTGCCATATCGCCATATCGCAATTCCGGATGGGCCGCCTGCAATTCCCGCATCCGTTGCACCACAGCTTCTGCTTCAGCAATTTCATCATCACAACGGCTGAGCCGGATTAATTCACCCGCACCACGGGTGGGGCGCAAAACCTTATCGATCCGCTCAGTATTACGGGCAATTAAGGCATTAGCAGCCTCAAGAATCGTGGAGGTGGAGCGATAGTTTTCTTCTAATTTCACCATCGTTTGGGTGCTGTGATCAGCAGCACCATCACCAAAATCACCTTGAAAACCCATCAAGATCGTGAAATCTGCAGCGCGAAAGCTATAGATACTTTGATCTGCATCACCCACAACAAATACAGAACGGTTTTCCCAACTATTGAATTGAGCTGGATCTACACCATCTGTTACTAAAAGTTTAAGCAGGTCATATTGAGTGCGGTTGGTATCTTGATATTCATCAACAAGTAAATGACGAAACCGCCGATGCCAATAGGCTCGCACTTGATCATTTTGCTGCAGTAATTGCACTGGTAAAAGCAGCAAATCATCAAAATCAAGGGCGTTATTAGCTGCTAAGGCGCGGCGATAACGGCGATAGGTTTCCACAAGCAACTTACCGCGATGCCCTTGGCCCGCCTCCTGCTCTTCTAAATGTTGAGGCAACCAACCATGATTTTTAGCGTTACTGATCGCCCAACGCATTTTTTTTGGTTCGAATCGCTTGGGATCTAATTGCAACTCTTGAACGGTTATTTCTTTTACTAAACTTTGAGCATCAGCTTCATCGTATATTGAAAATTGCCTGGTCCAAGTGAGGCCATCAGGATCTGTATATTTATCAATATCAAAACGTAGTAAACGGGCAAATAGTGCATGAAATGTGCCTATCCATAACTCTTTCGTTACTTCCCTATAGATGCGGCTTCGCAACTGGCGTTGCTCGTGGGGGGGCAAGCTGGTGAGCGGTTGTGCAAACGTACTTTGTGCTAATCGCTGAGTAAGCAACAGCTCCAGCCGTTCCTTCATCTCCCGGGCTGCCTTATTTGTAAAAGTAACCGCAAGCAATTCGGCTGGATCTACCCCGTGATGGCCGATCAGATGGGCGATGCGATGGGTGAGAGCCTTGGTTTTACCACTGCCTGCACCAGCTACCACTAGCAATGGTCCGCAATGGTGCCCCACCGCTTGGCGTTGAGCGTCGTTGAGGCCGGTGAGGAAGCCCTGGGTCATTAAGGCAGATTAGGGGGCGCCAGCCTTGATGAGTTGGCATTATATCGCTACCATTATATGATGAGCAGCTGCAGCCCGATCCCAATATTTATTGGTGTGGATCCGCGGGAGCGAGCCGCTGCAAACGTATTAATTGATTCGCTCTTAACCCATAGCAGCGCGCCACTGGCAATCACAGCCTTGATCACGCCCCAATTAGAGCAGCAGGGGCTTTACTGGCGCAGCAAAGATCCAAAACAAAGTACTAGTTTTTCGTTTACACGATTTTTAGTGCCGCAGCTACTTAATTTTCGGGGTTGGGGTTTATTTATTGATTGCGACATGCTCTGCTGCGCCGATATCACAGATCTATGGGCTCTCCGCGATGAAAACTATGCATTGATGTGCGTTAAACATCAACACACTCCAACTCAAACAACAAAATTTCTTGGCGAACCGCAAAGTGCTTATCCACGAAAGAATTGGAGTTCATTGATGCTTTTTAATGCCAACTTATGCCAAGCCCTTACAAAAGATTACGTAAATACCGCCAGTGGCCTTGAATTACATCGTTTCCAATGGCTAGCAGATTGCAGTGATGCTGCCATTGGCTCTTTACCGCAACATTGGAACCATTTAGTGGGGGTGCAGGAGCCAGATCCCAATGCAAAACTTTTGCATTTCACCCTGGGGGGGCCTTGGTTTATTGGGGAAGAATGCCCCCATTCAGCTAAATGGTTTTGGGCGCGGGAAAAAGCGATGCAACTTTGGCAGCAACCATGACCTGCCTTGTGGTGATCCCAGCCCGGCTGGAATCCAAGCGTTTACCCCGCAAATTACTGGCCGATATCAATGGCAAACCGCTTTTGCGCCATGTAATCGAGCGCTGCCTACTTGCAAAAGAGCCGCACATGGTGGTGCTTTGCACCGATAGCCAAGAAATTAAAACTGCCTTGCAAAGCTGGGGCCTTGCTGATCAAGTGCCTGTATTGCTAACTAGTGCCGCCTGCAGTAGCGGTAGCGATCGAATTGCCTCTGTGCTGCCTCAATTAATCAAATTAAGCAGCGCCAATCTTGCAGCCAAAAATCTTGAGATAGAAAAGCTTTGGATCCTCAATGTGCAAGGGGATCAACCCTGCCTTGATCCTGCCGTGATCGATGCTTTAGCAATTGCATGCGCAACTGCTGATTTCATCGCAAAGGCGCCAGTTGTTACTCCTGTTTATCGCTTAAGCGCCGATAAAATTCATGATCCTGCCGTGGTGAAATGCCTGCTAGCGAGCAGCGGCCAATGCCTCACTTTCTCCCGCAGCGCTATTCCCCATGTGCGGGATGTATGCCCTGAGAACTGGCATCTACACGCCAATTACTGGGGCCATGTGGGCATCTATGCCTATCAGGCTGCAGTTTTAAAACGTTGGCAGCAGCTGCCTCCATCTCCTTTAGAACAAGCCGAAAAACTTGAACAATTGCGCTTACTGGAAGCAGGCATCAGCATTTATGGCCTCGAGGTTGCTGGTGATTCCTTATCGGTTGATACCCCAGCTCAATTGGCTTTAGCCCGCAAGATCTTTTCCGCCAACTCCCGCACAGCCCCATCGCCCCCACGCTGACGCAACAGCAAATCCGCCATGCGTTTTAAAGAGCGGCAGCCATCAGCAGGAGTAACCAGCACCCCCACCAATGGCCGCACCGGCAGATCATTAACGTCGTCTCCGATAAAAGCAGTGGCGGCAATTGAAATCTGCAACCGCTCCTGCAATTCCGCCAAAACCCCCGCCTTATCTCTTATCGCCGTGAAGCAATGCTTAATCCCCAAATGCCGCGCCCGTTGCTTTATTGCTTCTCCGCGGCCGCCACTTAAAAATGCCAATTCCAGGCCCGCCTGCTGCAGTAATTTCAAACCAAGGCCGTCGCGGGCATCAAAACGGCGTTCCACCACACCATCATCGCTATAAATCAAGCCCCCATCTGTTTGCACCCCATCCACATCTAAAACCAACAAATCAATCGCTGCTAAGCGTTGTTTAAGCCCAAACCAATTCATAAGCTTGAAGGGGCAAAAGGTTCAGCTTGGGCAACAGCGCGAATTGCCAATAATTGCTTTAAAAGCGCTTCTAAACGCTGCAGCGGCACCATGTTTGGTCCGTCGCTGCAAGCATGTTCCGGGTTTGGGTGGGTTTCTATAAATAAACCATCCACCCCCACTGCCATCGCTGCCCTTGCCAAAGGGGCAACAAATTGACGCTGGCCGCCACTGCTGCTACCTAAGCCCCCCGGTTGTTGCACCGCATGGGTGGCATCAAAGATCACCGGGCAGCCAAGGGCCTGCAACTGGGGCAAGCTTCGGTAATCCACCACCAGTGTGTTGTAGCCAAAACTGGTGCCGCGCTCCGTAAGCCAAAGCTGCTCTGAGCCTGTTAACCCCATTTCCCGCAACTTTTGCACGAGTGTTGCCATATCCCAAGGGGCTAGAAACTGACCCTTCTTTACGTTCAAACCCCAAGCGCCGCGGCCCTCTAACAACGCTGCAGCGGCAGCCTGTAATAGATCCGTTTGGCGGCAAAGAAAAGCTGGTATTTGCAACACATCCACCACGGCCGCCACCGCTGCTGCCTGCTGGCTTTCATGGATATCAGTAAGCAATGGCAAGCCAAAACGCTGCTTCACCTCCGCCAAAATTTCAAGGCCGCGGTTTAGGCCAAGGCCGCGGAAACTATCTCCTGCACTGCGATTTGCCTTATCAAAACTCGCTTTAAATATCACCCTGATCCCCAACCGCTCGCTGATTGCCTTGAGCTCCTCTGCCACCTCCAGCACCAACTCGCGGCTTTCGATTACGCAGGGCCCGGCGATCAAAGTAAAAGGAAAATCACCCTGCATCAGCTCAATCCGGCTTGCACTAAATCATGGAGCCGCAGCAACCCCAACAATTCAGCATTAGCTGCCTGCACAGGCAAAACAGCAATCGCTTTACGGCGATTGCATTCCATCAGCTCAAGAGCTGCCACCGCCAGCAGATCTGGTGGCACCGTGATTGGATCAAGCGTCATCAATTGGCTGGCATTGAGCTGCGCCCATTGCGGCGCTGTTTTTTGCTGCAAGCAGCGGCGTAGATCACCATCTGTTATTAATCCCTTTAAAAAACCAGGCCGCTGTTGATCTTCTACCCAGGCAGCCCCCACCCCGGTAGCCGTTAGAGCTGTGAGCACCTCTGCGAGCGGAGCTGCGGGAACCAAAGGCGGCCAGCGCTGCACCGGCAGCATTAGATCGGCAACAGTAAGGGTGAGCTGGCGGCCGAGCGCACCAGCTGGATGGTTTATAGCAAAATCTTGAGCTGAAATTCCACGCCGTTGCATCCATACCGCCGCTAAGCCATCACCAATCGCCATCGCCACTGCTGTGCTGGCGGTGGGTGCCAAATTCAGGGGGCACACCTCCCTGTCAACACCGCCATCGAGCACCACCTCACAACTAAGTGCTAACGGAGATTGCAAACCGCCAGTGATGGCAATACAACGGCTGCCACGGCGGCGCAGATGGGGCAGCATTGCTTGCAATTCAGCGCTAACGCCACTGCGAGATAACAACAGCACCACATCATTTGGCGCTACTACCCCTAGATCGCCATGGAGTGCATCGAGGGGGTTTAGGTAAATGGCCATCAGGCCAATGGAAGTAAAAGTGGCCGCGATCTTGCGGGCAACAATGCCACTTTTGCCAACCCCGGTAACAACTAATTTCGCTCCGCTTACCTGGCAGCTTTCTAGTAAAGCCAGGGCTTGATCCAATTGTTTGGGATCTAAACGGCCAGCTGCCGCAGTGATAGCGGCTGCCTCCTGCAGCAACACCACCTGCACAGGATTTTGCATGCTTTAGGTGCTGGGGTTAAAGCGTTCCAATCTCGCTAATTCTTGAAAACTTGTTGAGCGCTGCCGTAGTTCTTCAAAAGTGCCAGACGCCTTGATCACACCATGCTCAAATTCATAAATGCGATCGCAGCGGGCAATCGTGCTGAGCCGGTGGGCAATCACCACCGTGGTGCAACGGCGACCCACCACCTCAAGGGCATTGATCACTTCATTTTCAGTGCGATTATCAAGGGAACTGGTGGCTTCATCGAGCACCAAAAAGCCTGAATTGCGATAAAAAGCGCGGGCAAGCGCGAGCCGTTGGCGTTGGCCGCCAGAAAGTTGATGGCCATTTTCACCCACCTGGGTGAGTAGCCCGAAAGGTAAATCCGCCACATATTCCTCCAACTGCGCTGCCTCTAATGCTTCCCATACGCGATCTTCATCGATGCGGTTGCTATTAATTCCAAAAGCAACATTTTCTTTCACGCTGGCATCAAGCAGCTGAATAAATTGCGGCACTTGAGCGCAATTTGCCTGCCAAGCAGGCACTTCTTCCACGCTGATTGGATTTCCATCAAGTTCAAAACTGCCCCGCTCCGGTTTCAATAGAGCTAATAACAAGTGCGCTGTGGTGGTTTTACCACTGCCGGTGCTGCCAACTAAAGCAATGCGGGACCCCACCGGAATAGTGAGATTTACCCCCTTCAACACCCATTCCTCAGTGTTTGGGTAGCGATACCAGGCATCCCGCAAGCGGATTGAATGCTGCGGAAACATCCCGGCAGGACTTGGTACACCGGGGCAACCAAGGGTGAGCCGCTCCACCGGTAATTCCAATAAATCCAAGGTATCCCTTACCTGGGGCAAGCCTCCCCGCAACTCCGTGAGGGAATGAAATAAATCTTGCAATGGTGGCGTGAGCCGTTGGGCCGCGATTGCAAGGGCAGAAAGAAAGGGCAAAATCCCCAATACCTTTTGCGGTTCCCCCTGCATCAAGGCAGGTACCGCACCTATTACAAAAATCAACGTGATACCCAAAGGTTCAATCAGTAAGCGCGGCACAATTGGCAACATCGCAGACATCCAGGCGTATCTGCGGGCCCGTTCACCCGCTTTACTAAAAGCAGCTTGGAAATGACTTTCAGTGCCGGTGAGGGTGATATCCCGCACAGAAGCCAATGATTCAAGAAGCAAGTGGGTGGAACGCACCTCAAGCCGCAAATTTTGCTGGCGGGCATGGCGCAAATATGGCGTAACAAGGGTGGATAAACCCAAATAAGCCAAGATCACGGTTACAAGTAATAAAAAGGCAGGAAAACGTCCGATCCAAAGAATGCCGAAAGACAGCAATAAAATAGATATTAAAGAACTAAATATCCGCAGCGTTGGGCTAATTACACCACTGGCAGCTTGACGGATATTAGAAAGAATCGAAGTTGTTAATTCAGCTGTTGAGCGGGTTAAATGATATTCGTATTGCTGGCGCAATACCCGGGCATGAATTTCATTTGATAGATCACGCCAAATCCTAGCTGTTACCTTTTGCTGCACTAATTGCAGAAATAACTTTGAAAAAGAAGCGAACCAAGCAACGCCAATAAATATTGCAATCAGCCACAGGGTTTGATCTAGTGGCTTGCCACCAAATACCTTCACCCCTGGCATTTTATCTTCAAGGTCTGTACCAACTAATGCACCTACTAACCTGGCACCCACCCCTACAAGCGCTAAATCGAGCATTCCTGGTAAAACCGAAATTGGCAACAACCTCCAGAGAGCTGTTCGCCGTTGCTCCGGTAAGTAACTAAGTAATCGCAGTAAATTATCTAAAGTTTGGCTGCGGCAACGCAACCAGGCCAATGGCTTAAAACCGCTCTCAGGCGGCCGGTGGGATGAATGGGCATTCACACCAGTCAACTTATGGCGCTTAAGCCCTTAAGAGCAGCCTCTTGATCCGGCTCAAGCGCCGGCCCCAGCGCAAGCGCCAACTGGGCACCTGCAACAAAGGTGTTGCTCCATTTTGCAATTGATCGAAATGCTGATCAACAGCCGTAAGGGCCAGCTGCCAACGCTGTTGCACTTTGGATTCCGAATGATCTAGCAGCAAAGCAGCCAATATTTCTGGCTGTGGCTTAAAAGCTGCTGGATTTGCTACCGCAGCCGCAATTTGTTTTAAATCATTAGCAAGGCTGCCGCAGCCGATTTGCCAGGCGGTTACACCAGGATCAAGGTTATCGGCAAGGGCATGGTTAAAGCTGCTAAATAACACGCATCCCCTTGCTAATGCTTCCAAAGGCGGCAAGCCAAACCCTTCTGTTACGCCCACACTGCGCCAGTAATCAGCGGAGTCGTAAAGCATCACGGTGGCGCTGCTAAATAATGCAGCCAAATCATCCACCCAACCGCATTGCAACTCAACTTTCAAACCTTGCTTCCGCAGAGCTGGCACCAATTGATCCAGCACGTAATTGCTTGTTTTACGCGCCTGCACCAACACATCGATCGGTCGCCGTGTACCAGTTGGCGGATCTACAAATGGAGTTGTAAAAGCAGGATCCAAAGCATTGGGAACCAATAGCAATGGACATCTTGGGGCGCGATCACCCCAATAACCAAGTGTGTTGCGGCTTACGGCAATAACCGGCACCCCGGGGGGTAATTCAAAGCCGTAGCCACTGCTGTGGGCGTGATAAGCCACAGCTCGCCCCCGCAATTGCCGCAATAGGCCAGGCACGTCAAAACCCCAGCTCACAATCCAAAGCGCTGCCCCCGGTGCTGCTTCTTGCTGCAATAAATCAGCTAAAAATAAATGGCCAGCTTCCCTTTGCCGGTAGGTAACAATCTCAACAGCTGGAGCAAATTCGGCGCACAGGCGGGCGCTTTGCAATGCCACCAGCAGCCCTCCGCAACGAAAACGGGAGCTGGTACCTGGCACTAAAAACCGCAGGGGGCTGCGGTTCACTCAGTTGTTAACTGTTTCGGTGCTGCCATTAATTTGACGGCGGGTAAGAAATCCAAACAACACCTTGCCAATCGCCGCCACCAAATTACCTTCCAATTCTTGAAATAATTTCATATTTAGATGAAAAGCATGATTTGCTTCTTCCACCATCCGATCTGCCATCACCTGATCAATCGCTAGGGAATTCAAAGCAGCCCTATAGGTATTTTTGAATTCCTTTTCATCTTCAATTGCAGGGAATACATAAAATTGCAAACCGGCATCCCCCTGCATATTCATTGCCTTTTGAGCAATGGTTTTAAGAATCTGGCCGCCGGATAGATCACCCAAGTAACGGGTGTAGTGATGGCCCACCAATAATTCAGGGGCGATATTTGCAAGCTCGTGTATGCGCGCTACATATTCTGTGGCAGCAGGGGTGGGCTTGATTTGCTCCAACCAATTTTCGCCGTAGTAGAAAACCAAATCAGCTTCTAAGGCGCTGCGGCGATCAAGGGCAGCGAAAGCGATCGGTTGCAATACAGGATTAGGCCGCAGGCGATCGATCTCTTCCTCCATGGCCGCATATACGAAATACAAACTCGCAACAAGCTTGCGATAACTCAACTTATCCACCACTCCTTTTAAAAAGCAGCTCACGAAGCCGGTATTTTCCGCCATCGTGTGGGATTTTTTAGTGCCTTCCCGCAGCTGGGTGGCGAGGGGAACTGCAGATTCCGTGGCAGCTGCGCCGCCTAGAACAACGTTTGAATCAAGGGCAACAGCCATGGGGCTCGGTGCTCGGGCAATCTTGAGTTGAGCGTAAGCGCCTCCTAGCTAGTTATGGCTGCAAAAGTTGCGAAGGATTACGAGCGATAGTGCCAGTTCGGCAGCATTGATAACGGCAGAACACGCAAAACTAGGCTCATCTTGCCCAGCACCTGCAGCGATAACCCGATGGCCACCTACGAAAAGCTCACCACCCCCAGCCGCGGCGAGGCAATCAAATTTGTGGATGGTGAGCCACAGGTGCCAGCCAACCCAATCATTCCTTACATCCGCGGCGATGGCACCGGCGTTGATATTTGGCCTGCCACCCAACGGGTACTTGATGCAGCGGTGGCCAAGGCCTACGGCGACAGCCGCCAAATTGAATGGTTCAAGGTGTATGCCGGCGATGAAGCCTGTGAGCTTTACGGCACCTATCAATACCTGCCCCAAGACACCCTCACCGCAATCGAAACCTATGGGGTTGCAATCAAAGGGCCCCTCACCACACCAATTGGTGGTGGCATCCGTTCTTTAAATGTGGCGTTAAGGCAAATATTTGATCTTTATTCCTGTGTGAGGCCCTGCCGCTATTACAGCGGCACCCCAAGCCCCCACAAACGGCCTCAAGATCTTGATGTGGTGGTGTTTCGCGAAAACACAGAAGATATTTATATCGGTATTGAGTGGGCCGCCAACGACCCAGTAGGGCAAGAATTGCTGAGGCACCTAAACGACACTGTTATTCCCGCCAGCCCGCAATTAGGTAAAAAACGCATCAAAGAGGGTTCTGCCCTTGGCATCAAACCCGTTAGTAAAGCTGGCACCCAGCGCCATATCCGCCGGGCTATGCAACATGCCCTGCGGCTTGAGGGCAAACGCCGCCATCTCACCTTGGTGCATAAGGGCAACATCATGAAATTTACGGAAGGGGGCTTTAGAGATTGGGGTTATGAATTAGCTACTACTGAATTTCGGGCCGATTGTGTTACCGAAAGAGAAGCCTGGATCCTGGCAAATCAAGAGCAAAATCCGATGCTTTCAATTACAGACAACAGCCGCTTGATTGAACCCGGCTACAACAATCTCACCCCCGATAAGCGAGAAGCAATCGATGCGGAAGTGGAACAGGTGCTGCAACAAATAGGTGCCAGCCATGGCAATGGCAAATGGCGCGAGATGGTTTTAGTAGACGATCGCATTGCCGATAGTATTTTTCAACAAATCCAAACCAGACCTCAGGAATATTCGGTATTAGCCACTCTCAATCTCAATGGTGATTACATCTCTGATGCAGCTGCAGCAATAGTTGGCGGCCTTGGGATGGCCCCAGGGGCAAACATTGGCGATTGCGCTGCCATCTTTGAAGCCACCCACGGCACAGCACCAAAACATGCAGGCCTTGATCGCATCAACCCCGCTTCTGTAATCCTCAGTGGCGTGATGATGCTCGAATTTATGGGCTGGCAAGAAGCCGCAAACTTAATAAACAAAGGAATCAGCGCCGCGATTGCCAACGGCGAAGTTACCTATGACCTCGCCCGTTTGCTCGAACCAGCAGTTGAACCTTTGAGCTGCTCAGGCTTTGCAGAAGCGGTGGTGAGTCATTTCGAGCACTGATTCAATGCAGATTCCCCTACTAGACCCTTGCGTGCACTGCGGCTTCTGCTTGCCCAGTTGCGCCAGTTATCGGGTGCTGGGAACAGAAATGGATTCACCACGGGGTCGCATTCATAGCCTTAAGGCGATTGCCGCTGGTGAACTGCAACTTGATGCCACGGTTGCGGGTCATTTTGATAGCTGCCTTGGTTGTTTTGCCTGCGTTACCGCCTGCCCCGCTGGGGTGCGATACGACGAATTACTAGCGGAAGTGCGACCCAAACTGAATAACCCAGCTCTTCGTAGCCCCTTTCAACGGCAGCTGCGCCATTTGCTCTTGAATTTGCTGCCCTATCCGCAAAGGCTGAGGGCAATACTTTCGCCACTGCGCGCCTACAGCGATTCAGCACTTCAAAAGCTGGCCCGCCGCACTGGCATTACCCGCCTATTTGGCGCCGAATTTGCAGCGATAGAAAAATTGTTGCCCCCCTTGCCAGCTGAGGCATTTGGGCCTGATCCGGTGGGGCTGATTCCTGCTGAGGGGCCCCGCCGCGCCAGGGTTGGTTTGGTGCTTGGTTGCGTGCAGCGGGTATTTGATCCAGCCGTTAATGCAGCCACCTTGGCGGTGCTTGCAGCCAATGGGGTGGAGGTGTTGCTGCCTCCAGGCCAGGGCTGCTGCGGCGCAGTGAGTGATCATCAAGGGGAACTGCTCCAAACCCAAAGCCTGGCCATTGATTTGGTGCAGATCTTTAATGCCGCTGCTGCCACAGAAGCGCTGGATGCAATTCTTGTGGCCGCTTCCGGCTGCGGCCACACCCTTAAGCGCTATCCGCAATTACTAGCCGGGCAAGAAGGCTTCACAGCTCCTGTGCTGGATGTGCACGAATTCCTTATGCAACTGGGCTTAAGTGCAGAATTCAAAGCGCGGCTTAAACCTCTAGCCGAACCGGTGGTGGTATTTCACGATGCTTGCCACATGATCCACGGCCAAGGAATAACTGAACAACCGCGGGAACTACTAAAAGCAATTCCTGGCTTGATTTTAAAAGAAGCTGTGGAAGCAGGAGTTTGCTGCGGTAGTGCCGGCATCTACAACTTGGTGCAACCAGAAGAAGCTGCTTCGCTGGGTGAAATAAAGGCCACTGATCTATCGGCCAGCGGCGCCGCAATCGTTGCTAGCGCCAATATCGGCTGCAGCCTGCAGATACGCCAACATATGCAAAAGCAAAAGCGCCCCTTAGTTGTTGCCCATCCAATGGAATTACTAGCCCGCAGTGCGGGTTTATTGCAGTAATCAGGCACCCAGCCGCCACTGCTCCAATAGTTGCCAACACTTCTTAAGGCTGCTGGCATCACCGAGATTGCCTGGAAAGGTAACGATCGGCATTTCACCCCAAATCGGATGGGCCGGTTGGGCTTGCAGCAAAGACAACCCTGGCAGCAACTGCCCCAAAAGCCTCAACCGCTCCAAACCAAGGCCATCACGCAGCAGGGTGAAGCTGGTGGTGCCACCTTTGGCGATCAGATAAGCCAGTGGTGGTGGCAAGCTCAAGGCCAATTCGGCCATGGCAAGGGCGAGCTGGTTTTGCTGATCAGCGCTGATGGCCTGGCGTTCGCCGCGGCTGCTGAATAAAACCGGCGTGAGGCCTGCGGCAGCAATTGCGCTCAATTGCTGCCGTTGCAGCCCCAGATCTAAGGGTTTGCTTGCAGGATTTGCAAGCCATTGATCCACTGGAAATTCCACACCCCGGCAACTGGGTTCAGCTAGCAGCAACTCCAGCTGTTGATCCGCCAGGGGTACATAGGATCCAACCAGCACTAGGCCTGGGCCTTGGCGGGGGGGCAATTGAGCCAGCGAAAACTGTATGGCAGGAATTTGGGCTAAGCCGTTTAACAAGCTGGCGGCGCTTTGGCAGAAATGTCGTTTACCGGCCTCAAGCAATTCCTGCCGCAGCGATTTTCCTAAATCATCAAGATCTTGGGGGGTTTGGGCATCAACAACCGCCCATTCCCCAGCTGCTAAATCCGCCAATGAATCAGCGGCGTGCAAATTTTTAATGCGAGCAGCATTAAACCGGCCGCCACTTTTAAATTCCAGCCATTGGCCTAGATCACTGCTGCTGTAAGCAAAACGGCGATCTTTGCCAAAGGGGCTCAGATGCACCGGCTCGCCATGCAATAGGTGTTGCCCCGCAAGCGTTGTGCGGCCCCCTTGAGGGAAAGCTGGCACCAATAAATTGGCGTGGAATGGCCCCAGCAAGCTGCAGATCAGCTCCTGCTCCAAGGGGGTGTGGCCCCGCAGGGTGGAATCACCACGGCTCACCACCAGCCAAGGCCGATCCAATTCAGCAAGAAGTGGTTTTAAGCGTTTGCAGATCGTTGTAAACAACTCCACTACCTGGGCTGGCTCTAAAGCGCGGCTATTGGTGATTAAAAACAGCAAAGGCCCTGAATCCGCAAGGCCAGCCTTCAGGTTGTTGCTGCTGAAATCCAACAACAACGAACAACCATGAACGGTTTGAGATCCAGTGGGGTCGTCGTCGAAGACGATGATCTTGAGGTTGTGCTCCATCTGCCGGCATGCCGGATCAAGTTCCAGTTGTAACGCCAGAGCGCAATGAGTTAATGCAACTGGTGCAGCAATTGCATGCCAGCGCCAGCCCCTGGGTGCCTAGTGGTTTTGGTAATCATCTGCACTGGGGTGCGGCTCTGCAACCAGATGCCGGCCCCACACTGAGCATGGCCCGCATCAATCGGGTATTGCAGCATGCGGTGGATGATTTCACCGTAACGGTGGAAGCAGGATTGCCTCTAAGCCAATTGCAGCAGGTTTTAGCTGAAAAGGGGCAATGGTTGCCATTAGATCCGCCGGTGGCGGGGCCCAGCAGCATCGGCGGACTGGTGGCACGCGGTTTAAGTGGCCGCTTGCAACATCACTACCGCGGCCTGCGCGATCAATTGCTAGGGCTAAGCCTGCTGCGCAGTGATGGCACTGCAGCAAAAGCAGGGGGCCGAGTGGTGAAAAATGTGGCCGGCTACGACCTAATGCGTTTGTTTGCAGGAAGCTGGGGCAGCCTTGGGCTGATCAGCGAAATCACGCTACGCACAATGCCTTTGCCGCAAGCGCGCCGCTTATTGCAGGTATCTGGGCCGCTGTTGCAATTACAAGAATTACGCCAACAATTGTTGCTACGTAGCCCCTTGGCGTTGGAATTCATCCAATGGCGCCAAGGGCCAGGGGCCGCTGCACTAATGCTTGGGCTCGTGAGCCTTGATAACACTGAGTTGCAACATCAAGAGCAACAACTGCTGCAGCTGCTGCCCCTTGGCCTGGAGCTAGATCACTGCAACGCAGAAGCAGAACAACCGGTGGCGGCGGATCAATGGTTGCTGCGGCTTGGCCTTGAACCTGTTCAGGTATGCAGCTTGCTGCAATCACCTGCCGCCATGGGTTGGCAGCTGCAGCTGGGGGCTGCCAGTGGCATCGGGCTTGGCTTAGCAAAACTGAGCGCAATGGCCCCTTACAAGGTGGAAACTTTGCGACGTACTTGCAAGCAATTTGGCGGTTATTTAACAGTGCTGCAGGGGCCTAGCCCTCACCCGATTGCCGCTTGGGAAGATGCGCCATCTCGGCGCGTAATTGAAGCCGTAAAACATCAATTTGATCCATTACAACAACTATGCCGCGGCCGTTTACCTGGGGTTTGCAGCAACTAAACCTTGAGCCTCAAGAAAACGTTGAAATGGCACCGCTAAATCTTTACTGCCGGAGTAACTAAGATGATGGCTATCTGCATACTGCAAGGTGCCGTCAATTCGGCGGTGCTGCACCCGGCCAGCAAATAACAAATAATCGGTGGGATCAAAAATATGCACATTTGGCAAACCTTTTGCTACCTGGGCCAAGCTGCGGCGCAAGGTGGTTTGCATTTCAGCTGTAATAGCAGCAGATGGAGAGCAGAAAGTGCCCCCTTCGCGATCTGGAAGCAACTTAGCCCAGGCTTCGCATACAACCGGCTCCCTTGCCAGGATAGGCACATCGACAACAAGCACTAGTTGAATATCTTTTTTTGCCAGTTGTTTAGCAATCTTGCGGGTGCTGGTTATATAAGCCTCTCGCACCTGAGCTGGTCTTAACTTGCGGCCATTCACATATACCGGAAAATCATTGGGGCGTCCGCGGCCATCGATATCAGCTAATTGCTTATTTAACCAAGTAGAAATCAAAACTATGTCGCCGGGCTGGAGCCTTTCTACTGCCCTATTTATTTCGCCGGCCGCAAATTGACGGCAAGGCTCATAAGGTTTGTTGTCAAAACTTACCGTGATATCAGGGCTTATCAAACAACTACTTTTAAATGTAAAAGTAATTGCTTGCTTGCTCTTATTTGTTACCTCATCAAGCATTGGCAGCAGATGATGGGCATGGGAATCACCAAGCACAAAGATTTCTGCAGCGCCAGGGCGGCCCGCCTTAATGCAGCGCTTGAAATC